>OCRP01000297.1_pt1 | contig 55620 bp, 43 predicted proteins | sample 1538871 | NCBI WGS metagenome assembly OCRP01 (sample SAMN04571731, study PRJEB22368) | human gut metagenome | biome: human gut; material: stool | host: Homo sapiens | place: Luxembourg | collected 2012-09-20 | reverse complement strand
AACTTTGTGCAAATCTACTCATTCCCAACTGTTTACGTTCCAACCTCTCTTATTCTCCTTTGGCTGCTTTAGGGCTTTATGTTATTAAATCTCAATCAAAGAATTGTCCCTATTGTCTCTATTGTCTTTAAAAACAACCGCTTTTAATGTTTGTCTTAAAAAACCAATTGTCTTAAAAAAACCGATTGTCTTACAAAACAACCGCTCTCTCTATTGTCTTTCCTTAAGCATGGTGCGGCAGTGTTCAAGAATGGCCGTCAGCTCCTCCACGGTCTCGGCACGCAGCATGGCTATGCGCGTCTGTCGGAAGTCGGGGATGCCCTTGAAGATGGGCGAGGCGGCGAGATGGCGGCGTGTGTGCAAGATGCCACGATACTCGTCGATGCGCTCCACGTTTATGCGTAACTGCTCCTCCAGAATGTCGATCTTATGGTCGAGATCGAGGGTGGGGTCTGCAGGCAAGCCGTCGAGATAGTCGCGCATCTCCTTGAAGATCCAAGGTCGTCCGAAGGTGGCGCGTCCCACCATCACGGCATCCACGCCGTAACGTTCGAACGCCTCCTTGGCCTGTTCAGGCGTCGTTATGTCGCCGTTGCCGATGATGGGTATGTGTATGCGTGGGTTACGTTTCACCTCGCCAATGAGCGACCAGTCGGCCTGACCCGTATACATCTGTGCCCGTGTGCGACCGTGAATGGTGAGCGCCTGTATGCCGCAGTCTTGCAACTGCTCCGCCAGCGTTGTGATGACGAGGTTGTCGGCGCTCCATCCCAGTCGTGTCTTCACCGTGACGGGCGTTTTCACAGCCTTCACCACCTTCTCCGTGATCTCGAGCATGAGCGGTATGTTTTGTAACATTCCTGCTCCGGCACCCTTGCCCGCCACCTTCTTCACGGGGCATCCGAAGTTGATGTCGATGACATCGGGACCAGCCTGTTCCACAATCTTTGCAGCCTCAACCATGGCGTCGACATCGCGCCCGTAGATCTGTATTCCTACTGGACGCTCCTCGTCGCTGATGGTGAGCTTGCTGACAGTAGATTTTATTGAGCGCACAAGCGCCTCAGCGCTTACGAACTCGGTGTACACCATAGATGCTCCGTAGCGCTTGCACAGCAGTCGAAAGCCAATGTCGGTCACATCCTCCATTGGTGCGAGGAAGATGGGATGGGGTCCAAATTCTATATTTCCTATTTTCATTCGTTGCTTGTTTTCTTTTGTCGTTAAAACTTGCGAGAGAACCACATTTTTTAAGAACAACTTTCTTTATTCAAAGAGTTTTTATTCAGAGGCCTGTGAGAGCCTTTTTATCTCCAACCAGCCTTGGGTATTCACTCCCCTCCATAAGGGGAGGGGTGAGCCGCCGAAGGCGGCGAGGGGGAGGGGCTTCTATTTTATCAAATGATAGGTTCCTCCTGCATAGAGACGCACCATGCCTTTCATCTCAAGCGAGAAGAGCAGGGCACTGATTTGCGGAATGGTCAGCGATGTGCGCAAGGCAATGACGTTGGCTTGCAGGTCGTTCTCTTTAGCGAGCTGGTCAACGATGCGTTGCTCCTCGGGCGACAGCGTCGGGAAGAGCTGTCGCTCTATGCCCTGTTGCTTAGCCTGTGAGAGCATGCTGTCCTCAAGCCATCCCATCGACTCTACGAAATCCTTTGCCGATGTTATGAGCGTTGCTTTGCCCGTGCGAATGAGGTTGTTGCAGCCCTCGCTGTAGCGTGCTCCCACCGGTCCGGGGAAGGCAAAGACATCGCGTTTATATTCGAAAGCCATGCGCGTGGTTATCAGTCCGCCGCCATGGGCAGCGCTCTCCACGAGCACGGTGGCGTCAGCCATGCCCGCCACGATGCGGTTACGTCGCACGAAGTTGAGCTTGTCGGCTTTCGTCGATGAAGGAAACTCCGACAGCAGTCCGCCCTGCCCCACCATCCTGCGTGCCGTAGGCTTGTGAGCCGGAGGGTAGAGCGTGTCGAGCCCGTGAGCCAGCACGCCGACGGTGCTGTAGCCGTTGTTCAGAGCCGCGTTGTGCGCACAGATGTCGACACCATAAGCCAGACCGCTGACCACCAGCGTCTGTGGGCATAACGTCTTCAGGTCGCCCACAAACCTGTTTATGAGGTCATGGCCGTAGGCTGTGCTGTGGCGTGTCCCCACAATGCTGATCACCCTTCGTGCGTTCAGGTCGGCGGTGCCCTTGTAGAAGAGCAGGAGCGGTGCGTCGTCACACTCGCGCAGCCGTGATGGGTAGCGCTCATCGTTTATGGCGAGCGGTTCAATGCCGTTGTCCGTCATGAAGCCATACTCGTCGGTGGCCATACCGATGAGGTTCTCCATGCTCTCCACTGCCCTTACCAGACGTTCCGGGGCGTTGGGCATGATAGACCTTATGTCGTGGCAGTGGTCTGCCACGGCCGTTGCCGACCCTGCCAGGTTGTAAAGCTCTCGCATGTCGGTAAGCCCGAAGTTGCTGGCGCGTGTCAGGGCTATGAGAGATATCGTCTCTTTGCTGTTGGGTTGGGTTGTCATTGTTTTCTTTCTTGATGGGGTAAGAGCGGGGCTTGTAAGGCTTATTGTCCTTATATCTCCCAAGCCCTTCAATCTTCTAAGAACTTCTCGAAGGCTCGGTCATAATCTTCGCTGTTGCCCAGGCGTCCGTTGATGAGGACCACGAGCTCGGCGGTGCATTTAAAGCACAACACGTTATCGCTTTTGCGGTAGATGTCTTGGTTGAAGACATAACGCAGGCCCTCCTTGCGCAGCCCCAGGCGCGACACGAACCGGTCGTCGCAGCGCAGAGGCACCTTATACTGAAGGTTCATGCGTGCCACGACGGCATCGACCCCTTTCTCGTGCAGTTGTGCGAAACTCACACCCAACGACAGCAGAAACAGGTGTCGTGTGTGCTCTGTGTAATGAAGATAGTTGGCGTTGTTGACAATGCCCTGGATGTCGCACTCATAGTCGCGCACCTCCATCTCCGTCTCAAATATATATTTTTCTTTCATTTTTTTTCTGAATTTAAAGCACAGCCCCACAGCCCCACCCCCGCGCCACCTTCGGTGGCTAACCCCTCCCCGTTGGAGAGGGGAGTGAATAGCTAAGGCTATAAGATTTTTGAATTTTGAATTTTGAATTTTGAATTGTTGCGCCGATGGCGCAATGTTGATTTTTAGAATTTTGATTTTCCCTCTTTAGAAGGGCTATACGATTTTTCACTTTTCGTTTTTCACTTTTCCCTTAAATGCGGCGTCAGCCTTTTTTTTACCTTTTTACCTTTAAAAGCTCCTTTTTACCTTTAAATATTCATACCCGAACCGGCAGCGGAGACATTCCTTTTTGTCGCAATACTCGCGTTTGAGCTGAATGAGCGCTTGCGAGTCGCCGGCGTTGTCGACCGACAGGCCACACTGTTGCCACATGCGCACGATGGTGTTGTCCTCAGCCTTGAGCTGTTCGAGGAAGGCGAAGGCGCGGTCGCAGAGCTTCTCCGAAGCGGTGTGCCGTCCATAGGCGTAGAGCATGGGCACCACGGTGTTGATGACAAGCACGTCTTTCGATGCCTTCGACAGCTGCTTGTCGTTCGTCTTGCTCTCCTGCCCGAAGGTGTAATGAGTGTGCCAGTAGGGTGTGGTCCCGGTAGACAGCATGCGCCTCACGTCGTCGAGCTGCTGACAGTTGGCCATCAGGCTCAGGGAGCACTGTCGCGAGCAGTAGAGGTTGACGAGCTGGGCTATGCGTATGTAAGGAAAGTTCTGCGGTCTGAGCCTCAGAAAGCGCCACATGCGGCCGTCTATGGGTGTGAGGTTAAACTTATGGGCGAGGTATGTGTACTCGCGTGAGAGGCTTTGAAAATGGGCATCTGCCGCTGTCTCGAGCTGTCTGTGCTCCGTCACGGCCGCCACGTTAAGCAGTCCGGCCTGTCCGAAGAACAGCGCTTCGATCTGGAACGGGTCGTCGCGGTGGTGGGCAGCGGCATCGAGCGGCAGGTTCATCGCCCATGTCTCGAAGGCGTCGCCGTTGACCCCGAAGCCGAAGTTGCGTGCGAGCGTTGTGAAGAACGCCTGTTCCCATGACCCGCCCGCCGCCTTTGCCCGAGCCTCTATGGCCTCTGTCTTCTGTTGCAGCCGTTCGGTTTGCAGATAGCTCATCCACGAGTGTTGCAGGAGGCGCGACAGGTTAGGTATGATGCGATAGCACGGCGGATAAGCGTCGGTGTGGAGCAGCTCTTCATAGTTGTCCTTCACCTTTTGCGGCACCGGCAGCACCAGCTGTGGAGGCTTCTGGCCGTCTTCGGTTATGGCCTGGCAGTTGTCTTCCTCCTCGACCACATGCAGCACCACGTTGTTGTATGCCGTGTCGCGGTCGTGGTGGTGGGCGAACCACTCTGATGCCTTTGTGTGAAGCTCCACGTTCCCCACCCACAGCGTGCCGTTTATGCGCACTTTGGCATTGAAGAAGTCGGGTCCTGCGTTGCTGTTGTGCAGGCCGGGGTCAATGACCTCCACATCTTGTCCGATGGTGGTGGTGAGGGCTGACAGGGGGAAGAGCTTGTGCTTCCAGACATAATGAAGGAGTTGTTCCATGACGGGGCTTGTTTGGTGGAAGGTGTTTATTTTTGCAAAGCTACAAAAAAAGTCCCGAACTCGTGGGAGACCGGGACCTTTTTCTTTCTTTATTTTTGTCAATCCTTGCTTCACAAGGTCGCTTTGTCTTTCAATGCCTTCGTTTTTTTACTTCTTCAGCACCTTCTTCACGTTGCCGTTGTTCATCTTGACGATGTTGAGGCCCTTTGTCATGTTGCTGACGCGCTGTCCTGCTGCGTTGTAGATGGCAGCGGGAGCTGCGTTGGCGGTGTTCTCGACGTTGTCGATGCCAGAAGCTACGTTCTTGATGTTAAGAGTGTAGACGTGAGTCTCGCTGTAGTCGGCAGCTGTAACGCTGACGGTAGCCTTGTAGCCCTCGGCTGTCTTCTCAACCTTCTTGTCAACGAGAGCCTGGCGGCCTGTTGCTGCAACCTTGATGTCGTCGGCTGAGATCTCGCCGTTGCATGTCAGGTTATACTCGTATGTGTCCTTGTTGAACGAAGCGACCTCCTGACCCTGTACAGAGATGCTGCTGAGCTGTGAGTAGTAGACGAGCGACATGTCGTCGATCCACAGCTCGTCAAGTTTCTTGGGGTCTGTGCTGCCCACGCCAGCCTGTGCATTGGTAGAGAAGGTCACGAGGATGGCCTTTGTAGCGGCTTTGTTGGCGGCATATTTCTCATAGTCGAACGGCACGGTGAGCTCCTGCCATGCGAAGCCATTGCTCTCAATCTTGTTGTTAGTGGCCTTGGCTACAACATTTTTAAAACTGTTTTTACCCTCAGGATCCTGATAGTAGGTACCGTCGGTAATTACTGCGTTTACGGTAGCGTAGACATAAGCCTTGTTTTTCTTTGAAAGGGTACCTTGCTTAAACTTCACCCACACCTTCAAGGCATCAGGCTGACCGTTGAGACGTGCCTCAAACGGGTCACCGGCAGCATCGACATCAGTGTTGCTGAGGTCCATGAACGAGCAGTTGTCTGAGCTTGCAGCAGTGGGACTTCCTGCCTTCAAGCGTCCAGTGGTGATAGTTCCGTTTGCTGGAATTTTAACAATTCCTAAATCAACTACCGACGAAACCACCTTCAGCGACTTTTTGCCTGTTGAACCAGGGCGCACGTTGGCATCATCGTCCTCCACGTCGTTGATGAAGGTCTTGGGAGTGCCGCTGACCGCGCTTGCGAGATCGCCTGTGCTGCTCATGAACGAGTGCCAGAAGTCGGGTTCTTCGCTTGTTGCATCTTCATATTTTGCTTCGTGGAAAATTTCAAAATCAGAGTTGCCGATCTGGTATCCGTTCTCACCGAAGTTTACCGTGATGTCGCCAAGAGAGTTGTTGATGGCAATGTTGGCATAGAGTTTTCCGTCCTTTATGCGTCCGTACACCTTTACAGGCACCTCTTGGAGCATGGGACCGAGCCACGTCTTGACACCCTCCAGATCGCCAGGTTCTATAGTTATCTCCTGTTCTGTGGCGAGGGTCACGGTGCCGTCGCTATATGTTGTGCCTGGCACGTTTGTGACATGGATGTTGCCAACAGCAACATCGGCGCTGAGCACAAAGTTTTTCAGGTTAAGAGCGTAGGTGCCTTTTGCGGCATCTTCAACGTCTACGCTGATTGTTGTGGCACCTTTGAAGATGGTGTTTCCATCGAGTGTCACGCGCATGTTGTCATTGTAGTCGGTAGCCGAAGCGGTGAGCGCAAGAGCTGCCATGACGATGGTTGTAAATAATTTTCTCATGTTCTTAAAACTATTGTTGTTTGTTTGGGATATTTTCTTTTTCTGACGATGAGTTTTTACCTAAGCAAAAACTTGTCCGCTCGGCTTTGCCGATTGCCTAAGCAAGAACCCGTCAATTGAACTTGTATGTTATTCCGATGCTTCCGAAGATGGGGTACATGGTCTGCTCGATGGTCTTGAAATCTCTCTTGAAAGCACCGATCAAGCCCCATGACAGGTCGGCATAAGCGCCGTAGTGTCGTGAGAACTGCCAGTCGGCACCCACGTCAACACCAAAGTGTACGCGACGCAGGTCGTCAGAGAAGTCGTATGTGCCTCGTGATGCCTCGTCTGTGCCGAGGTCCACGCGTGTGCCTGTGGGGTTGCCCACGCGCAGGTGTCCGTCGTAGGCATAGCCCGAGAAGTTGCTCGACAGCAGATATGACAGGAACGGCCCTGCCTTCAGTCGCACCTTGCCCGTGGTGTATGTGGCCTGTAGCGGCAGCGTCACCATCCACATGTCCACATCGGTAACCACGTTACCTGTGAACATGCCGTCGAGCGTCTCGCCACCTTGTCTTATCTCCATGTGATAGTTTTTCACCTTTGCATCGGTCTTCATGCCCTTGCTCTCCACATGGAAGCCGGCGATCAGACCCCATCGTCCGTTGAGCGGCTTGTAGGCATCGAGGGCAATGGTGCCGTTGGCCTTGGGTGTGAACTTGTCGAGCGAACGGATGGTTGCAGGCATGCCCACGGGAGCCGTTCCACCGAGGTTGTAGCCCAGGCGGGCATAGTAGGTGAGGTTATCGAAAATGTTGCCGCCCCATGCCACCGTAGGCAGGAGAGCGAGTGCCGCCATTGCGGCCATTATATGTCTTTTCATAACTTTTATCGTCTTTATTCGGTCTTGGCGCATGCCACGCGCACTTTGCTGATCAAAAGAGTGCTGCCCACGGCACCCTCAAACTTGGCACCGTCCTCGCTTGACGAGAACACCACGGCGAGCGAATAGCCACGGTTGGCAAGCAGGTCTTCGTTAATTTCTTCGCTGAAGACGAAAGGCACGTCAAACTTTATCCACTCGTCTGTTGTCTCCACGTTCTCAAGCACCGCCTTGCCCACAATCATGTCGCTGGTGAGCACGTTGTCGCCGTGCAACACAATGTCTTTTCCGTCGGCATCGTGGTTGAGGTACATCACGGCGTAGATGCTGCCCTTGTCTATGCGGCCCTTTACCTCTTTGCCTTTCACGTTCTGGAATTTTGCTCCTGGCTTATACTTGTAATAGCCACACAGCGTCAGGGGCTTCACGTCGGTGGGTCTGCCAAACATCGTTGCCTCCATGGTCTTGCTCGGGTCAAGGGCTGTCTGCGGGTCAAACTTGCCGATGAACAGGTTTCCGGCAGCTATGCGCATGTTCTTGATGGCACCCAGAGGTCCCGTGTCGCTTGTGGTGAGCTTCATGGCAATGCCGCCGTCCACACCCTCGCCAGGCAGCGGAATGGTGGGATACTGGTCGGGAGCGTAGCTACCGCGGCAGATGGCAAAGCCACCGTTGCCTGTAGACCAGAAGTTTAGCGTCTTGGTGCCGTCTTCTGTTGTCTCTGTCCATTCGTAATATTGCTGTGAAGCCTTATTAAGAGCATAATCGTTAAAATCGTAGCGCAGCGAGTCGGTGAAGGTGCGTGTCACGATGTTAAACTTGACGTTGTATGTTCGTGTCCACTGTCTGTCTTCCGATGTCACGGTGTAAGCCACGGGGCCGTTTGTGAAGTCGTGTGTCGAGCCGTTCTCCGGCTGAATGGTTGCCCCCTCGGTTATCACGAAACGTGGCGCGAGCGCAGACAGGTCGGTGCCTCTTCGCACGTTAAAGCTGATCTCGTTTTCTGTGTAAAGCACCTTTTGCAGCGTGTCGTTCTTGCTGAAAAACATTGCTTCGGGGTTGTCTACATGGATGTATGCCTGCTCAATGTCACACTCAGCGTTGAGCGGCTCGTCCTTGAAACACGATGTGAGCGTTGTAGATAGGCACATCATGGCAAGGGCCAAAAATTTTCCTTTCATCAAAACCAATTAATTTTCTTTTAGTTAAAAAACAATTCTTCTTTGGCGCAACAAAAACATGTGCGCCCTGTTGCAGGGAGACATCCGTCTGCCACTTTTTCTCTGATTAATTCTGATTAACCGTCTGCAAAGTTAGCGCAAAAACATCTCACAACCAAAAGTTTTGGGCAAAAAGATTGTTTACACCTTATATAAAGAACCTCTCTTGTCTGATTATGGCCAATAATTTTCACAAATGGAACAAAACAGCATGAAAATGAGCACTATGGGGCGCACAGGGGAGCGCACAGGGCAAAACAAAGGGGCCGATTAAGCAAAATTAATAGAGAATGGTCTGTGACACAACGTTTTTTTATTAACTTTGCAAGGTCGATGCCCCAACGACACGAGAAAAGAAAACAAAGAAAAGAAACAACAAAACTTTTTACACAAGATGAATATAGCACTTATTGGCTACGGCAAGATGGGCCACATGATCGAACAGATCGCCCGCGAGCGTGGCCACAACATCGTGAGCATCATTGATGTAGACAACAAGGCCGACTTCGAGTCGGAGGCCTTCGCTTCGGCCGACGTGGCGATAGAGTTTACCTCACCCACAGCTGCCTATGGCAACTATCTCAAGGCGTTCAAGGCTGGCGTGAAGGTGGTGAGCGGCTCTACAGGATGGATGAAAGAGCATGAGGCCGACGTGCGACGCATGTGCTCGGAGGAGGGCAAGACGCTGTTCTGGGCATCAAACTTCAGCATCGGCGTGGCCATCTTCTCTGCCGTGAACCGCTATCTGGCAAAGATCATGAACGGCTTCCCACAGTATGACGTGCGCATGGAGGAGACACACCATGTGCATAAGCTCGATGCTCCCTCAGGCACAGCCATAACGCTGGCAGAGGAGATCGTCAACGACCTCGACCGCAAGACCGCATGGGTCAAGGGAGAGCAGCATCTGGCCGACGGCACCGTGGAGGGAACAAACGTGTGTGCACCCGCCGAGCTGCCCATCGAGAGCATACGCCGCGACGAGGTGCCTGGCATTCACAGCATTATCTACAACTCTGAGGCCGACTGCATAACGATCACGCACGACGCTCACTCGCGCAAGGGTTTCGCCCTGGGAGCTGTGCTCGCTGCCGAGTTTACAAAGGAGCATGAGGGATTGCTGACTATCGGGGATATGTTTAAGTTTTAAAAAATAGAAGCCCCTCCCCCTCGCCGCTTCGCGGCTCACCCCTCCCCTTAGGGCGGGGAGTGAATGGCCTTGGAACTTGAAGTTTTTTCTTCTCATGTTCTTGCTTGGCAAGCTTGTGAGGCGAGGAGCAGAGGGTGCGGATGGTGTGGAAAATAATTTTATGATTGACAAAGAAAAAGCAAGTCTTGACCCACGAAAGCAGTGGGCTAAGTTTATAGTGGTCCTGGCGATCTACCTCCTCATCCTGCTGTGGCTGAAGAGCTGGCTGGGACTCGTGGTGGTGCCGTTCATCTTCGACGTCTACATCACAAAGAAAATTAAATGGCAGTGGTGGCGCGACTCGGAAGGCGTGACCCGTTTCGTCATGTCGTGGGTCGACGCTCTGGTGTTCGCCCTCGTGGCGGTCTATTTCATTAACCTGTTCTTCTTCCAGAACTATGTCATTCCGTCATCGTCGCTGGAGAAATCGCTGCTCACAGGCGACTATCTCTTCGTGTCGAAGGTGAGCTACGGACCGCGCAAGCCGCAGACACCGCTCACGCTGCCCCTCACGCAGCACACGCTGCCGGTGTTCGAGTGTCGCTCGTACATTGAGTGGCCGCAGTGGCCCTACGAACGCGCAAAGGGCTTGGGACAGGTGCAGCTCAACGACATCGTGGTGTTCAACTATCCCGCCGGCGACTCGCTCTGCTCGGCACCACAGTATCAGGCGCAAGATTTCTACCGCCTGACTTACGGCATTGGCGAGAGCAACTGGATTGAGCGCCATAACGGACAGAACCCCGACTTCGCCAACATGACGCCTCAGCAGCAGCGCAACTTCTTCGCTTCTATCTATGCGCTCGGACGCAAGATTATAAACGACAACCAGCTCGAATATGGCGAGGTCATTTCGCGCCCCGTCGACCGACGCGAAAACTATGTGAAGCGCTGCGTGGGACTGCCTGGACAGACGTTGCAGATAAAGAACCGCACCGTCTATATCGACGGCAAGGCCAACAAGGAACCCGACAACGTGCAGTATGCCTACTATGTGAAGCTGCGCGGACAGCTGCCATCGGAGCTTATCGACGAGCTGGGCATATCGCAGGAAGACATCATGTCGCTCAACCAGCAGGGATATCTGCCGCTCACACACGCCTCGGCAAGGGCGCTGCGAAGCCGCAAGGACCTCGTGGAGAGCGTGACCATGGTTGAGGACCCGACAACATGGGACATCTATCCGCTCAACGGCAACAAGGGATGGACACGCGACAACTATGGACCTGTATGGATCCCGAAGAAGGGCGCCACCGTGAAGCTCGACATGAACAACATTGCCATCTATGAGCGGCCAATAAAGGTCTATGAGGGCAACGACCTTCAGGTGCGCGGCGGAAAGATATACATCAACGGCAAACCCGCAACAAGCTACACATTCAAGATGGACTATTACTGGATGATGGGCGACAACCGCCACAACTCGCTCGACTCGCGCTACTGGGGCTTCGTGCCCGAGGACCACATCGTGGGCAAGCCGATTTTCATCTGGTGGAGCCACGACCCCGACCACAACGGCTTCTCCGGCATTCGCTGGAACCGTCTGTTCAGGTTCGTGGACAACATAAAATAAGGTTCATCTGTTTTTATCTTTTAAAGAGGGGCTTTTGAAACCTTGAAAGAGAAGCTTTGCAACCTTGCAGGAGAAGCTTTGAAATCTTGAAAAAAGGGGCTTTTGAAATCTTGAAAGAGAGATTCTAAAACCTTAAAAAAGAGGGTTCAAAACCTCGAAAAAAGGGAAAATCAAATAGTAAGAAAAAAGGGTGCCTTAATGACACTTTGAAAGAGGCTTAATGGCGTTCCCATTAAGCCTCTTTGACGTCCTCATTAAGCCCATTTGACAAACCAGGGTATCTTTTAAGAACCGTTAACAATTAGCGTCAGAAAATTAACATAAAACTTAGCAAAATGTCAAATAACTCCCCCCATTTTTTCTCCTCCAAATCTCCCGATTTTACCTCCTATTCGAAAGACCACACCCCAACAGGCGGTGAAGATTTTAAAGCTTGCGAAGCTGCAAAAAAGAGCGAGGTCGCAGAAGGCAGAGAGGCTGAAAAAAGAAGCGAGGCTATAAAAGGTAACGAGATGAAAGAAGGTTACAAGGTGAAGGAAGGTAGCGAAGCTGAAAAAGAGAGAGAGGTTACAAAAGGCAGAGAGGCTGAAAAAAGAAGCGAGGCTATAAAAGGTAACAAGATAAAAGAAGGTAACGAGATGAAAGAAGGTAGCGAAACCGAAATAATATCCCTTTCTCAAGCAAAAAGAACTGACCAGCCCAAGCATATCACTCCCCGCCCTAAGGGGAGGGGTGAGCCGCGCGAAGCGCGGCGAGGGGGAGGGGCTTTACTTTCCACCACCTATTTCGGCCCCGTTCAATGGTATCAGAAGCTCAACCGTCACCGTTGCATCATAGAGCAGCACGACAACTTTGTCAAGCAGACCTACCGCAACCGTTGCGTCATCGCCTCAGCCAATGGTCCGCAGACCCTCACCGTGCCTATAGAGCGTTATGACGGCATGAAATGTGCCATGCGCGACATACGCATCTCCGACCACGGCAACTGGCGTCATCTCCACTGGCAGGCTCTCGTGTCGGCGTATGGCGAGACCCCTTTCTTCGAATATTATGCCGACGACATAAGACCCTTCTTTGAGGAGCATCGCTGGAAATATCTCCTCGACTTCAACCTCGACATCACCCACACCCTCTGCTCCCTGCTCGACGTGCGTCCCGACCTGACGCTCTCTGACCATTATATAGATGCCGATGAGACCATCTGCGGTGGCGAAGGCTTAGATGGAGCTGTTGAGAGCTTAGGAGGAGCTACTGAGAGCTTTGAAGAAGCTGTTAAGGGCTTAAATGGAGCCGCTGAGGGCTTAGGTTCTTCATCGGCATGCTCATTATTTGTAGATTATCGCGATGCCATACGTCCCAAGCATCCGTTGCCTGATGTCGAGTTTGAGGCTCATCCTTATTATCAGGTTCGTGCTCAGCGTCATGGTTTCCTTCCCAACCTCAGCGTCCTCGACCTGTTGTTCAACGAAGGGCCTGAGGGCATATTTTGGCTCTTATAAAGGTAAAAAAGTAAAAAGGTAAAAAGGTAAAAAAGGGCTAACGCCGATTAAAGGTAAAAAAGTAAAAAGGTAAAAAAATGGCTAACGCCGTTGGGAAAGGCTTATATGGCTTAGACCCATAAGAGCAAGCCATAGATTAATCTTTAAGGGGCAAATCCCCTTTTTTACCTTTTTACCTTTTTACCTTTAAAAGCCCCTTTTTACCTTTAATTGGCGTCAGCCTTTTTTTTACCTTTTAAAAAGGCTATAGGATTTTTCACTTTTCGTTTTTCCCTTTTCCTTTAAATAACCCATTTCACCCCCACCTTAAAGTCGAAGGTGTTGGCACGCACGTCGTCATGGTAGACATAGCGGGTGTGGCGAAGATAATAGTTGGTGGCAAGCTCCACACCACAGTGGCGAGAGACGTTAAAGAAGAACACGGGGTTGAGCACCACCAGCTCAGCGTTGCTCTTGTCGCCCTGCACGTTATAGTAGAGCGGCTCGCGGTCGGAGGTGTCGATGTTCTCGATGCCCTTCCATGTGAAGATGCGATAATAGTCGAAGTTGAGGGCGAAGAAGCCGGCGCGACGGAAGAGCACCCTTGTGCGCGTCTTCATGCTGTAGCCGCTGCCCATGTTATAGTCGCGGTCGATCACGTTATAATAGTCGCTCTTGGAGCCTCCAAGCACTATCACGCTGGCGTAGACGCTCTGCTCCACACTCTCCAGACTGCCTTGCGGCTCAAACCGCGCCATGATGCCGGGACCCAGGCCCACAGCCTCGGAGATGCGGTAAGGCACGGTGCCAGACCCGTCTTTCACCTCCTTTGAATCGAAATAGTTGAAATGTTGGAATATGCCGAAACGTGCCTCCACGGACCGGCCCACATAGACGGGGGCTGCCCACAGACGGCCCAAGAGGTGTGCGCCCGACATGGTGGGTTGGTTAGAGGTGAGGCCGATGTCGAGATGCGCCGTGAAATAGTCATACGGGCGGTTTGTGCGCTCGTTGTAAGCGTCGCCATATTCCATGCCAAGCTCCAGACAAGGGGCCATCTCGCCGCGGAACAGGGCGCCGTCGTCGGCAAGATAGCGTGTGCCGACGCCCAGGGTGAAGCGCACGGGGACAGACTGATAGTCGTGGTAGAGGTTATGCGATGAGCGCACCCTCCAGGCCTCGCCCCTGACAATGCGGTTGAAGCCCTGAATGGGGTTCACGGCAAAGGCCAGCGCCTCGCGCACGAAGCGCGACATGCCGCGCTTGCTGTCGTCGAGAAACAGGTGCGACACGCGGTTCGTCATCTCGCCGATGCACGTTCCGCCGAGGGCGGTGGCAAACACATCGTTGATGGCCGGCGGCTCGTTCTCGCCCAAAAACTCCCACATCAGGCTGCCACATACGGCATAAGGCACCGACTGCCAGAAGGACATGCCGTTGCTACGCGCCGAGTTGAAATAGAGGTTGCCGTGGTAGGGATGGGCGAAAAGGTTTGTGGAGAAGGGGTCGTTGTCCCACACAAAGCCCGTCTTGAAGTTGTGGCGTATGGTGTGGAGCGATATGCGCGAATAGGAGGCGTTGGCGATCCAGCGGTCGTAGCTGAACACCATGGCGTTTATGCCCGCCGCCTCAACAGCTGCGAGCCACGGACGGCGACGAGGGGCAAGGGCGAAGCACGAGTCGGCAGACAGCGTGTAAGGGTCGCCCTGAGAGAGGGCGTTGTCAAGGACAGAACGGCGCCAGGTGAACGGCTGCGTGGCGCGGGGCCAGGTAAAGGCGAGACCTGCCTGCAAGATGAGTTTCTCCTCATAGAGGCGGCCAGAGCCATAATGGCGTGTGTTTCCGTAGCCCACAGAGGCGAACGCGCCCACCAACTTGCAGAAACGCCACTCGGTGTTGAGATGTGCCTGTAGCGAATAGAGACGGCGCGGACGGTCTGACGAGCGCTCGGCAAAGGTCTCTATATGGCTGAAGCCGAGGTCGGCACCAAGCGTCCAGTGGGGCGTGAGCCACACATACTGTCCGAGGCGGTAGGACAGGGCACCCGAAAACTTCTTGTCCAAGCCCATATAATGGGTTCCCACGCCGAGCATGCTGTAGGTCGAACGGTTGGAGAAGCGCACGGCAGCGTTGAGCTTCGACGTGTTGCCGCCGAAGGCAAGGATGTCGATGCGTGTAGAGGGGTTGATGTTGACAAGACCGATCTTTCGTCCGCCCGTGTCGGCGGTATAGTTGACAAGCCCCATCTGCACGCCGCGCGGATGGGTCACGGCAATGTTTATGACGCCGAGCTGCAGGCCGCGCAGCGAGTCGGCATAGTTGTAAGAGCCTATCTGCAAGCCGCGCATGACGCCCGTGGAGAGGTTGAGCAGCGGCGACACCTGCAGGCCGCGCTCCACGCTTCCTGCCATGTTGCTCACGCCACCAAGCTGCAAGCCGCGCATGTTGTTGCCCGCAATGTTGTTCAATGCTGACAGTTGCACACCTTTCATCTCACGCGCCACGGTCTGCACGGCACCCGTCTGCACACCGCACATCTTGCCCGCACCGCTGATGAGCGAGAGCTGAAAGCCACTGAGCGTGTCGGCGGCAGCCAGCAGTCCGAGGTTGAAGGTCTTCACGCGGTGACCGTCGGCCGTTGTGCTACTGGTGCTTATGCCTATGTTGGTGTAACGCGGCGTGTGGCGAGCGCTGTCGGCATGAACCGTCTGCCCCCACACGCTTGTCGGAACCACTGTGGCAAGGACAAGCAGCGAGGTTGCAAACTTAAGAGATGTGGACGAGATGTGCATTTTTTTATGTTTTTTTCGTTACAAAATTAATAAAATTATGCACACCCAGCCCAATGTTATGCAGAAAAAGCCTTTCTACGGGGTCAATATCTCTTTTCGTAGTCGCCATAATAGCCGCTACTGCCACCGGAGCGCGTGTAGGTATGACCGTCGGAGCAAGCGAAATCGTCAGTGTCGCCAATGCGGTTCATGGTCAAGGTGCCGCCATTGCCGTCGCTCACGATGAAGGAGTTGCCCTCCTCTTGGCGTCGACGCGCTGCAGCCTGGGCCTCAGCCTTATCTGAAGCGTTCTTCATGTCCAGCAGTTTGATGAACATTTGGCACACCATCCAGGCAGCTAACAGAACACCCATCGACATCCACATGAACGCCTGATTGAACAGCTGAAGCCAGTGCATGGGGGTGCGGCCATGAGAGCGGCGCCAGTCGATGACGGTGGTGGGCACAGCCAAGCACAGGTTGGCAAACACCAAGGGCAGGACATTGGGGGCGCCAAGGGCGAAGACAAAGCCCATGAAGTTGAAAAACACCACAGCACCCAAGTGTACGAACGTGGCAAGCGTGCCTTCTTCGCTTTCGCCACAGCCCTCTGCCAGGCCTATGCGCTCATAAAGATTGTCGAAGACAAGAAATTGTAACAGCATCAACGCGATGGCAAGCACCACGAAGCCGATGCCATAGAGCACGCTGGAGAAGGCGCTTGACAGCACCGTCATGCAGAGCGAGGGAACGGCAAAGACCACGATCTCAAGGCCGACAACAGCAAGGGCGGCAACCTGGGACGCAGCAAACCATGACGGGAGGGCGGGCATGTTGGGACTGACGGTCATCTGGCTGCCGTCGTCGGAACATTCGCAGACGATGGGGTTGCGGCGGATGTCGTATTCGGCATCTTCGATGCTGTTTTTCACAGCTATAAAGATGAAGAACATGGCGGCCACAAGAACAAGCATGCCGACGAGCACATGTGTGCCATAGCGCGAGTTTTCTCGCTGTTCCTGCAGCCTGGCCTGCTCCTTGGCCTCTTGCTGCACCTTCTGCTCTTCCACGCCGGCGGGCGTGATCATGTGTGCCACGGTGGCCAGCTCGCTGTCGCTGACGAGGTCGCAGGGGCGGTTCTCGGCGACGCGCATGTCGGCATATTCGGTCATTACGCCCGCCGAATATTCATACACATTCTTGTCGTTGTAGCTGTCGAAGTAGAGGGCGGCGCTGCTGTGGCTCCCGCCTCCAAACGTCATGGTACCGTCAGCGGTGTTGCGCTCGCCAAGTGCCACAGGTACCAGCACCTTCTTGCCTTGATCCTTTGTGAGCTGGTAGACCCTGACGGTTGAGCCATCGGCGGGCAGGTTGTCGTTGCCACTGCTCACATAGACCGCTATGTCGCGGTCGGCATAGACATACATCGTGCCGTTGATGCACTTTGAAGGACCGCTTGAATAGGGCGAGTCGCCTGAGATCCACAGCGTGACGGTGGGCATGACGGTGGAGGGCTCACGCTTCGCCGCATCTTCCGCCTGGCCAGGCTCACTGCTCTGGGTGCCCTGAAGCTTTTCCAAGGGAACGACAAGGGCTGAGAGGGCCACAAACACACAATACATCAGGAAATAGACCCCGATGAGTTTCAATGCATGAACAAAACTTTTCATATTCTTTAATTTGTTAGTATTTTTCTTCTTTTCTGTTTTCCAGTTTTTTTTCCGTTTTTTCCGTTTCAAGTTTCCCCGTTTTTTCCGTTTCAGGTTTCCCCGTTTCTGGTTTCCCCGTTTCTGGTTTTTTCAGAATGGGTTCAAAACGATTTTGGGACGGTTTCAGAACGTTTTTAGAACGATTTTAGGCTATCATTTCACAAAGATAAAAGAAATAAGGTTATAACAACGCACTTCCCAACACCTTTCTTAAAGAACAACAGGCAAAACTACGGAAAACATTAGGAGGTTGAGAGAGGGAATGGATAGAGATGAAGAGAGAAATGAGGAAAGATATGGTGGAAAGAAATGGAGGAAAGAAATGGTGGAAAGTTTCTTATGAATGTTATGAGCATTTATCTCAAGCGAACGTCGCCGCGTTCGACTTTGTCGCTTGCCAGAACGTCGCCGAAGGCGGCGAATATCCATAACCGCTGGTTGAGCTGCCAAAGGCAGCGAAGCCTGCGGTCTTCTAACGAACAATATAAAATCGTCCTCGAAGAGGGCGAACATATGGCGTACATTCAAAGCTTGCTTGTGTTCGCCCTCTTCGAGGACGTTTTATTGTCTTTCTGTGAAACCGCAGGTTACGTTCGCTTCGCTCTCTTCACCAGCGGTTATGGATATTCGCCGCCTTCGGCGACGCTCGCTTGAGAAGATATGCCTTTGAAGACATTCTTCTTATGCTTTAGAAAACATTCTTCTTATGCTTTAGAAGACATTCTTCTTATGCCTTTGAAGACATTATTCTTATGCCTTTAGAACGCAATCTTCTTGCCCTTAACCACGGCTATGCCCTTCTGCGGTGCCTTTGTGCCGAGGTAGCGGCCGTTGAGGTCATAGAAATAGCTCTTGGCGGTGGGGGCTGCCATAGGAGCGGTGATGGCTGAAGGAGCTTTCTCCGTTATGCGGATAACCTTGGTTGTGAGGTCCACGCTTATGGCGTAGGTGCCGGCAGGGCCTTGGAACGCCCATGCACCGGGATTGTTGGTTGTGAAGAAGGGGATGTCCTCGTTGAGGTTTGCCCAATCGCCGTCAGAATAGGGGGCGAGACGCTTGGCGTTGACAAAATCCCAGTTCATGCCGAGGCGCTGTAGGATAGCGAACAGGCCCTCGTCGGAGGTGAAGGTTATGTCGCCCTCATATTTGCCTTCTTCGGTGGCAGAGAGCACGCCTGTGGGTATCTTGAAGAGCCATGCGCCGTCGGTGCCGAGCAGATACAGCTCCTTGGGATAGCCTGTGGGGTAGTTTTCGTCGTCGCCGTAGATGGTCATGCGGTTGTTGCGCAGGTCAAGAGTCATGCACACATAGAGAGAATTCTCTTCCGATGCGTCAACGAAGAAGTTGGTCCATTCGCCCTTCTTGAGGTTCACCGTGAGGTTGGTCTCCACGTCGCATGTGGCTGTGGCGGCACCTATGCGCTTGTCGCCGATCTCCTCCCAGCCGTCGGGCGTTGAAGCGAGCGCTGTAGAGATGTTAAACTGGTTTGAGCGGAAATGTACCCATCCGGTGTAAACGCCCTCAACCTCGTCCCATTCGATGGCTTCGCCCTTGTCGGCAGCAATGGTTCCGTCAAGGCCGTGAAGATAGATAGCATCGGGATATTTGGGAACGTAGGTTGCGCTGTAGAGCATGACGGTCATGTTGCGCAGGTCGATGGTCACATCGTAAGTTCCTGTCTCCGAGATGCTGAACGCCTCGTCTGTGAGGGTGAGATTGTTTTCGCGGTTAATCTTGACAGCGCCGCCACCATAGCGGTAAGGCTCGATGCCTGTCCAGTCGTCATCTGTTGCGCCGAGCTGTGTCAGGACAGAGAAATTGAGACTTTCAAAGTTTACGGTTGCCTTATACACACCATCGGTCTCAGACATGGCGATGGTTTCAGACGCCACATTAGGAAGAAACTCGCCTTTTGATCCAATGAGATAAACCTGTGTGGGGAAATTGCCGATAAGGGTGACCTTGCTGTTGTTGAAGTCGACACGAATGCGGTATGTGCCGTCTGCTGTGGGCACCTTGAACGAAGCATCTGCCTGCGGATAAAAGGCCATGGGCGTGTTGACCGTGAGCAGGTTGTTGTTTGTAGCGGGACCGTAGCGATAGGGCAGCAAGCCAGCCCAGTCGTCCACGGCTTCCGTCAGCTTGGTAACAACGGTGAAATATTGAGCGCCGTTTGTGAACGCCACCTCGCCTTCATACACGCCATCCGTGCCCGTTGCCTGAAGCTCTGCGCTGGCCACGTTGGTCTGCCATTTGTTGTCGCTACCAAGGATGTAGCATTGCGCCTGAGCGGTTATGGCCATGAGCATCATGCAGAACGTGGCCATGAAAATGTGGAGTAGATTTTTCTTCATAAGATATTGGTTTTTAAAGTTGATAATTGGATTTATGATTCTCGTTCTGGTTGTTGTTGCGTTGTTTTTGTTGTGTTGTTTTTATTTGTTGATTTCGTTGCGTTGTTTTCGTTTTGTTGTTTTGTGTTGAAAGGTTCGAATAGGCAGAACCTGTCTTTCTTCTACAAAGATAGAGAATTTCCTGATACGTTGTTGTTTTTTCTTCATTTTTATGCAGAAAAACGCGTGTAAACGTTTGATTTATGTCAATTAGCTGCTTTTTGACACGAAAAAAGCGGATGCGAGGCACATCTATAGTGTGACGCATCCGCTTGTTTTATTTATCAGGAAGACGTGTCTTGCTTATGCAAGCGTCTTGCCAATAAGGTCTCTGTTGCAGAGAATTAATCGGCCAACTTAGCCTTGATGAACTCGCGGTTCAGGCGAGCGATGTTAGCGATCGACTCGTTCTTCGGGCACTCTGCCTCGCAAGCGCGGGTGTTGGTGCAGTTGCCGAAGCCCAGCTCTTCCATCTTGGCGATCATGGCCTTGGCACGCTTTGCTGCCTCGGGACGGCCCTGGGGCAGGAGGGCGAGCTGGCTCACCTTAGAGCTTACGAAGAGCATGGCAGAACCGTTCTTACATGCAGCTACGCAGCAACCGCAGCCGATACATGTAGCGCAGTCCATTGCCTCGTCGGCATCCTCCTTGGGGATAAGGATGGCGTTGGCGTCCTGGGGCTGGCCTGTACGAACGCTCACATAGCCACCAGCCTGCATGATCTTGTCGAAGGCAGAGCGGTCCACCATACAGTCTTTGATGATGGGGAAGGCAGCAGAGCGCCAAGGCTCTACGGTGATCACGTCGCCGTCCTTGAACTTACGCATGTAGAGCTGGCAAGTGGTTGCGCCCTGGTTAGGACCGTGGGGATGTCCGTTGATGTAGAGCGAGCACATGCCGCAGATACCCTCGCGACAGTCGTGGTCGAAAACGAACGGCTCTTTGCCGCTCTCGATGAGCTGCTCGTTCAGGATGTCGAGCATTTCGAGGAAGGAAGTATCGGTGGGGATATCCTTCATTTCAAATGTGTCGAAATGACCCTCTGCCTGAGGACCATTCTGACGCCACACCTTCAGTGTGAATGATATGTTTGCCATTGTCTTAATCTTTTTTTAAAGTTGTCAACTAAGAAGAAAACTAGTTCTTATAGTTACGAGTTTGTACCTTGATTGCCTCATACTCGAGCGGCTCCTTGATGAGCTCAGGAGCGGTCTCGTCGTTGCCCTGGTACTCCCAGCAGCCAACATAGAAGTAGTTCTCGTCATCACGCTGTGCCTCGCCCTCGGGAGTCTGGTGCTCCTCACGGAAGTGGCCACCACACGACTCGTTACGAGAGAGAGCGTCGTAAGCGATCAGCTCGCCCATGGTGATGAAGTCGCGCAGGTGGATAGCCTTGTCGAGCTCCACGTTCAGACCCTCTTTCGTTCCGGGGATGAAGAGGTTGGTGTTGAACTCCTTGCGGATCTTCTGGATGAGCTTGATGCCCTCTTCCAGACCCTCTTTTGTGCGGCCCATACCAACGTGCTCCCACATGATGTGACCGAGCTCCTTGTGGATAGAGTCGACAGAGCGCTTGCCCTGGATGCCCATCAGGCGGTCAATCTCAGCCTGTACACCCTTCTCGGCCTCGTCAAACTCGGGACGGTCGGTGGGGATGTGGGGCCAGATAGCCTGGTCGGCGAGGTAGTTCTGGATGGTGTAGGGCAGCACGAAGTAGCCGTCGGCCAGACCCTGCATAAGAGCAGAAGCACCCAGACGGTTTGCACCGTGGTCAGAGAAGTTGCACTCGCCGATGGCGAACAGACCTGTGATAGAGGTCATCAGCTCATAGTCGACCCAGATGCCACCCATTGTGTAGTGGATAGCGGGGTAGATCATCATCGGGTTGTAGTAAGCCACGCCGTTGATCTCGTTGGCCTTCTCGCCGGGGTTAACGTCGGTGATCTCCTCGTACATGTCGAAGAGGTTGCCGTAGCGCTGACGGATAACGTCGAGGCCGAGGCGGTTGATCGACTCAGAGAAGTCGAGGAACACAGCCAGACCGGTGTTGTTCACGCCGAAGCCCTTGTCGCAACGCTCCTTAGCGGCACGAGAAGCCACGTCACGGGGAACGAGGTTACCGAAGGCGGGATAGCGGCGCTCCAGATAGTAGTCGCGGTCTTCCTCAGGAATGTCTGAACCCTTCTTGGTGCCGGCCTGCAGGGCCTTGGCGTCCTCGATGTTCTTGGGAACCCAGATGCGGCCGTCGTTACGAAGCGACTCTGACATAAGGGTAAGCTTCGACTGCTTGTCGCCGTGTACGGGGATACAGGTCGGGTGGATCTGAACGTAGCAGGGGTTAGCGAAGTAAGCGCCCTTGCGGTAGCACTGAACGGCAGCTGTACAGTTGCAGCCCATAGCGTTGGTTGAGAGGAAGTAGGTGTTGCCATAACCGCCGGTGGCGATAACCACGGCGTTAGCAGAGAAGCGCTCGAGCTTGCCTGTAACGAGGTTCTTGGCGATGATACCGCGTGCGCGGCCGTCGACGAGCACCACGTCTTCCATCTCGTAGCGTGTGTAGAGGCTTACGCGGCCTGTGTTGACCTGCTTTGAGAGTGCTGAGTAAGCACCGAGGAGCAGCTGCTGGCCGGTCTGACCCTTAGCGTAGAAGGTACGGCTCACCTGTGCGCCACCGAACGAACGGTTGGCAAGCATGCCGCCATACTCGCGTGCGAAAGGCACACCCTGGGCAACACACTGGTCGATGATGTCGTTAGACACCTCAGCGAGGCGGTAAACGTTAGCCTCACGGGCACGGTAGTCGCCACCCTTCACGGTGTCATAGAACAGACGGTAAACAGAGTCGCCGTCGTTCTGATAGTTCTTGGCGGCGTTGATACCACCCTGAGCTGCGATAGAGTGAGCACGACGGGGAGAGTCCTGGATGCAGAAGTTAAGCACATGGAAACCCATCTCGCCGAGGCTGGCTGCTGCAGAGGCACCTGCCAGACCTGTACCTACAACGATGACGTCGAGCTTCAGTTTGTTCTTGGGGTTCACCAGACGCTGGTGAGCTTTATAGTTGGTCCACTTCTCGGCCACGGGGCCTTCAGGGATTCTTGAATTAATTGTCTTAGCCATAATGTTGAATTATGATTTTTGATTGTTGATGTTTTAATTAGCAGCAGCCGCAAAGGTTCTTTGCTGCAAACACTACTACTACCACGAGGAAGCCGAGGACCAGCAGGGTTGAGTAGACCTGACCGATAACCTTCCAACGGTTGAACCAAACCTTGCCGTTCCAGCCAAAGGTCTGCATGGCGCTCCAGAAGCCGTGGGTGAGGTGGAACCACAGAGCTACGAGCCACACGATGTAGAGAACAACGAACACGGGGTTGCTGAAGGTCTGCTGGATCCAGCCATAGCCGTCAGCAGGTGCGCACACTCCCTCGAAGCCTACGAGCTCGGCAAACATCATGTTGTACCAGAAGTTCCAGAAGTGGAGCAGAAGGCCAACGAGAACGATGATGCCCAGAACGAGCATGTTCTGAGATGCCCACTCTACGCCTGCGGGCTTTGCCACAACGGCATAGCGCTCTGAACCACGGGCGGCACGGTTCTGCATCGTCAGCCAGAAGGCGTAAACGATGTGGAGCACGGCCAAAGCTGCCAGTCCAAGAGTTGCTACTACGGCATACCAGTGGGCGCCGAGGGCTCCACAAATCATGTTGTAGGCGTCGCCTGAGAACAGAGCCACAACGTTCATTGACATGTGGAATGTCAAGAATAGAATAAGCGCAACGCCAGTTACAGACATCACAACTTTTCTACCGATAGTTGAATTGATTAACCACATAAATGATTGAAATTTAATTATTTAATGTTAGAATGTTTATCCGGAGGGGATATAGGGGCGACCGCACGGCCACCGTGTGAGGGCAACATCTTAAGAACACGCTTTGTCTTATATAAGATGCACCTCAAGCCTGAGCAATACCTTATAATAGGTATAAGACAGCCCGTTTCAGAGTGCAAAAATACTATATTTTAATGATAAAACAAAGCAAATATAGGCAAAAATCAATTTTTATTCTTAATTTTGCCAAAAATAAAAATTGCATAATGGATTTCTTTTACGACGTCATTGTCATAGGAGGTGGACACGCAGGCTGTGAGGCCGCTACGGCAGCCGCCAACATGGGCGCTAAAACGTGCCTCATCACTATGGACATGAACAAGATTGGACAGATGAGCTGCAACCCCGCCGTGGGCGGAATTGCCAAAGGACAGATAGTGCGCGAGATCGATGCGCTGGGAGGACAGATGGGTCTCGTGACCGATGCCACAGCCATTCAGTTTCGCATGCTCAACAGAGGCAAAGGACCGGCGGTGTGGAGCCCAAGAGCACAGTGTGACCGCGGAAAGTTTATATGGCAGTGGCGCACAGTTTTGGACAACACACCCAACCTTGACGTGTGGCAAGACCAAGCCGACGAGATTGTCGTGAAGGACGGCGTGGCCACGGGCGTGAAGACGGTGTGGGGCGTGGAGTTTCACGCCAGATGCACCATCATAACGGCGGGAACGTTTCTCAACGGACTGATGCATGTGGGGCGTCGCAAGGTGGAGGGCGGCCGGTGTGCCGAGCCTGCCGTGCACAACCTCACGGAGAGCATCACACGTCACGGCATAACGGCCCAACGCATGAAGACGGGCACGCCGGTGCGCATAGACCGCCGCTCGGTCCATTTTGAAGACATGGAACGGCAGGACGGCGAGAACGATTTCCACAGGTTCAGTTTCATGGGCGAGGGACGGCCGCTGCAACAGCTGCCCTGCTGGACATGCTACACCAACCCCGAGGTGCACAGCACGCTGATGGCTGCCATTGCCGACTCCCCACTCTACAACGGACAGATCCAGAGCACGGGACCGCGCTACTGTCCGTCGATAGAGACAAAGCTCACGACGTTTCCTGACCGGCAGCAGCACCCGCTCTTCCTGGAGCCCGAGGGCGAGAACACGAACGAGATGTATCTTAACGGATTCTCTTCGTCCATGCCCATGGATGTGCAGCTCGACGCGCTGCATAAGATCCCGGCTCTGCGCGACGCGAAAATATACAGACCGGGCTACGCTATAGAATATGACTATTTCGACCCGACGCAGCTGAAGCCGTCTCTGGAATCGAAACTGGTCGGCGGCCTGTTCTTTGCAGGACAGGTCAACGGCACCACGGGCTACGAGGAGGCAGGAGGCCAAGGCACGGTGGCGGGCATAAACGCCGCCCTACTCTGCTCTGGCGGCGACCCTCTGGTCATGAAACGCGACGAGAGTTATATAGGCGTGCTCATCGACGACCTCACGACGAAGGGTGTGGACGAGCCTTACCGCATGTTCACCTCACGCGCCGAATACCGCATCTTGCTCAGACAGGACGATGCCGACGCCCGACTGACGGAGCTGTCTTACAACCTCGGCCTCGCAACGCGCGAACGTTACGACTGGTGGTTGCAGAAGAAGGAGAACATCAGCCGCCTGACGACGTTCTGCGCCAACACATCGGTGAAACCTGCCGACGTGAACGCCGCTCTCGAACAGATAGGCACCTCGCCGCTGAACGGCAGCGCCAAGATTGCGGATCTCATAGCGCGTCCGCAGGTGACGCTTCAGCTTCTCGCCGACATTGTGCCTTCTCTGAAGGAGCAGGTCATGATGTCGCCGAACCGCATCGACGAGATTGTGGAGGCAACGGAGATCGGAATAAAATATAAGGGCTACATCGAGCGCGAGCGTCTCATCGCCGACAAGATGCACCGTCTTGAGACCATCCGCATAAAAGACCATTTTGTCTATAACGACATCAAGGAGATCTCAACCGAGGGCAGACAGAAGCTCACCGCCATAAACCCCGAAACTCTCGCGCAAGCAAGCCGCATACCCGGCGTATCGCCCAGCGACATCAACGTCCTGCTGGTCTTGATGCACAGATGAGGAAAGTGAAGAGGGAAGAGTGAAGAGTGAAGAATTGTCATCCCCACTCCATTCCACCACAACAAGATCTTCACCCAACAAGATCCTACCACAACAAGATCTTCACCCCAACAAGGTCCTCGCCCCAACAAGTCAAACAATCAACAACAACAATAAACAATGAAAGAAAACAACGAACTGTTATTAAAAAATCTTCGCTGCATTCCTGACTGGCCGAAGAAAGGTGTCAACTTCCGCGACGTAACAACTCTCTTCAAGAGTCCGGAGTGTCTCAAGGAGATCAACCGCGAGATGTATGAGCTCTACAAAGACAAAGGCATCACAAAGATCGTGGGCATCGAGTCGCGCGGATTTGTCATGTCATCGGCACTCGCCCTGGAGCTTGGTGCTGGCGTCGTTCTCTGCCGCAAACCGGGCAAGCTGCCTTGCGACACCGTACAGGAGAGCTACGCTAAGGAGTATGGCAAGGACACCATCGAGATCCACCGCGATGCCATCGACGAGGACGACATCATCCTCCTCCACGACGACCTGCTCGCCACAGGAGGCACCATGAAGGCTGCTTGCAACCTCGTAAAGAAATTCCACCCGAAGAAGGTCTACTGCAACTTCATCATCGAGCTCGTGAACGAGGGTCTTAACGGACGCGAAGGTTTTGACGAAGACATCGAGATAACATCGCTTATCAAAATTTAAGCGAACGAAAAGTCATAACAAACAAGCAGAGGGCGGACAGACAGTTCGCCCTCTATCTTTTAAGAAGAGACACATCTTGCTTTTAAGAAGAAACACGTCCCGTAAAGTTTTACTTTAATGTTCCACATGAAACATTAACTTCACAACAACCCCTTTCTCAACAAGTTACGCCGTATGACTAAAGAAGAAAATGAAAAGCGCCTCGCCCGTTTGAAGAACATCGTGCTGAACATGCCGGAAAAGCCCGGCAGCTATCAATACTATGACGAGAGCCACACGATAATATATGTGGGCAAGGCAAAGAACCTCAAGCGCCGTGTGTCGTCCTACTTCCACAAAGAGGTGGACCGCTACAAGACAAAGGTACTGGTGTCGAAGATTTGGGACATCAGCTATACGGTCGTAAACAGCGAGGAAGATGCTCTGCTTCTTGAGAACAGTCTAATAAAAAAATATAACCCCCGCTACAACGTTCTTCTGAAAGACGGAAAGACCTACCCCAGCATCTGCGTAACGAACGAGTATTATCCGCGCATTTTCAAGACGCGTCACATAAACAAAAAGTTCGGCACCTTCTTCGGCCCTTACAGCAACACGGCGAGCATGTATGCCGTGCTCGAACTTATAAAAAAACTCTACAAGCCGCGCACCTGCCGTCTGCTTCTCACACGCGAATCGGTGGAACGGGGTGCGTTCAAACCGTGCCTCGAATATCACATACACAACTGTCTCGGCCCATGTATCGGAAGACAGAGCTACGAAGAATATGCGGAGAACATGCGACAGGCACGCGAGATCCTGAAAGGAAACACACGCCAACTGAGCGACATGCTCTATAAGAACATGCAGCGGTTGGCAGAGAACCTCGAGTTTGAGGCTGCGGAGAGAGTGAAACAAAAGTACCTTCTCATCGAGAGCTACTGCTCCAAGAGCGAGGTGGTGAGCCACACAATAACCGACATCGACGTGTTCACCATTGCCGACGACGACACACGCTCACACGCTTTCATCAATTTCATGCACGTCCGCAACGGTGCCGTGAACCAGAGTTTCACGTTCGAATATAAGCGCAAGCTCGATGAGACCGACGAAGAACTGCTCATCACCGCCATACCCGAAATTCGTGAGAGGTTTAAAAGCGAAGCAAAAGAAATTGTCGTGCCCTTCGAGATGGAATGGCACCTCAAAGACGCCGTGTTCTTCGTGCCACAACGAGGCGACAAGAAGCACTTGCTCGAACTGTCGGAGATGAACTGCCGCCAATATAAGTTTGACCGGTTGAAACAGGCTGAAAAGCTCAACCCTGAGCAGAAACAGACACGCCTGATGAAGGAACTGCAACAGAAGCTCGGCATGGAAAAGATGCCTTACACCATCGAGTGTTTCGACAACTCAAACATATCGGGCACCGATGCCGTGGCAGGATGCGTGGTGTTTAAGGCGATGAAACCATCGAAAAAAGACTACCGCAAATATAACATCAAGACGGTAACAGGACCCGACGACTACGCTTCAATGAAGGAGGTGGTGAGACGACGCTACTCACGCATGATCGAAGAGGACATTCCCCTGCCCGACCTCATCATCACCGACGGTGGAAAGGGACAGATGGAGGTCGTGCGCGAGGTCATAGAGGACGAGCTGCATCTGAGAATACCCATTGCCGGACTGGCAAAGGATGACCGTCACCGCACAAACGAGCTGCTGTTCGGCTTTCCACAGAAGGTTATCGGTCTGAAAACCGACAGCGAGCTGTTCCATGTCCTCACCCACATCCAAGACGAGGTGCACCGTTACGCCATAACCTTCCACCGCGACAAACGGTCAAAACACGCCCTACACAGTGAGCTCGACGACATAAGAGGCATTGGACCAAAGACAAAAGAGGCTCTCCTCCACCATTTCCGCACCGTGAAACGCATTTCCGAGGCCTCTGGCGACGAGTTGGCAGCCGTGGTGGGCAGCAGCAAGGCAGCAATTCTGAAAGCCCATTTCAAAGAAAAAGGGAATGCAGACTTGTAAAATTGCCTAAAACATCGTATCTTTGCAAAAGACAGGAAAAACCTAAAGCAAAGATAAACAATCGCGAAACAACGAGCTAAACAATCGCGATGCAAAGAAGCAGAACAATCGCGAAGCAAAGAAATAAAAAAAACAATCGCGATGCAAAGAAGCAAAACAATCGCGAAGGAAAGAAATAAAAAAACAATCACAAAATAATGAGAGCAGTTATACAACGCGTCACCAATGCATCGGTGACAATAGACGGAAACGTGAAATCGAAGATTGGCAACGGTTTCCTTATTCTCTTAGGTGTAGAAGCAAGCGACAGCAGCGAAGACGTAGACTGGCTGGTAAGAAAAGTGGCAGCTCTGCGTGTGTTCGACGACGAAAATGGCGTCATGAACCGTTCGCTTATCGATGTTGACGGCGAGGCATTAGTGGTTAGCCAGTTCACACTCTTCGCTTCTTACAAGAAAGGCAACCGCCCGTCGTGGTTGCGTGCTGCCACACACGACATCTCTGTGCCGCTTTACGAGGAGTTCTGCACAAAGCTGTCTTCTGCCTTGGGCAAGCCCGTTGGAACGGGCGAATTTGGTGCCGACATGAAGGTGGAATTGCTTAACGACGGCCCCGTAACCATCTGCATGGACACTAAGAACAAAGAGTAGATAAAGGCAAAAAGGCTGGCGCCTTTGAAAGGGAAAAGTGAAGAACGAAGAGTGAAGAATTCAATTGCTTTGTTTTAAGTGGAAAATAAAATTCAACATTCAAAATTCGAAAACTCAACATTGCGCCATCGGCGCAACAATTCAAAACTCAACATTCAAAATTCAAAACTCAAAAAATGACAATACGCGAAGCACAGCAGGCCGTGGACACATGGATAAAGACCTACGGCGTGCGCTATTTCTCTGAACTCACCAACATGGCATGCCTCACAGAAGAGGTGGGCGAGCTTGCCCGCATCATGGCACGCCGCTATGGCGACCAGAGCTTTAAGGAGGGCGAAAACCAAGACCCTTCCGAAGAGATGGCCGACATTCTGTGGGTTCTCATGGCCATGGCCAACCAGACAGGCGTGGACCTCACAGAGGCTCTTCAGAAGAGCATAGAAAAGAAAACAAAACGCGACGCCACACGCCATAAGAACAACCCTAAACTGACCGCCGATAAAAAGGAAAAGAACATGTAAAAGCAGAGACCTGACCGAGCGGCTTTATGGGCGTTAAAAGCATAGACGGCACAACATCATAAAGCCTTTTTAGATAAGCTGAACGGGCAGAAACGAGCTTGCTTGAGGTCTGGCATGGCGAGAGAAGGGACCATGAGGTGTCGTTATACGGCCCTCAAAAAAAACAACAGAAAAGAAATATCAACGAAAAAGAAAACAATAAAGTAAAAAAACAACGAATCTATGGGAATAATTAAAGACGACTTTCTGAAAGAAGAGAAAGCAAAGGCAGAAGCCAAGCAGAAAAGTAAGTATGAGGAAGCTCTGAGCAAGTATAACACCGACATCGACGACAAGGCCGTGCAGGAGGCTGTGCGCAAAATCATCACCGAGAAGGTGCATCAGAACGACACCATGGAGGTGAAGAAATTCCTCATGGGAAGCATCGAGCTCACCACCCTCAAGACCACCGACTGCGACACCAGCGTCATGGCCTTCACAGACCGTGTCAACGCCTTCGATGAGCAGTATCCTGACCTGCCCCATGTGGCAACTATCTGCGTCTATCCTTGCTTTGCAAGCATCGTAGCCGACACATTGGAGGTAGAGGGAGTGGAGATTGCTTGCGTTTCAGGCAGTTTTCCGAGCTCTCAGGCCCTTATCGAGGTTAAGGTGGCCGAGACTGCGCTGGCCATAAAAGACGGCGCCACAGAGATAGACATCGTGATGCCCGTGGGCAAGTTCCTGTGTGGCGACTATGAGGGTTGCTGCGAGGAGATTTCTGAGCTTAAGGCAACATGTGGCGACAAAGCCATGAAGGTCATCCTTGAGACAGGCGACCTGGTGACAGCATCAAACATCAAGAAGGCCTCGATCCTGTCGATGTATGCAGGTGCCGACTACATCAAGACTTCAACAGGCAAGGAGAAGATCTCTGCCACACCTGAGGCTGCTTATGTTATGTGTCAGGCCATCAAGGAATATTATGATGAGACCGGCATACAGATCGGTTTCAAGCCCGCTGGCGGCATTAACAGCGTCATGGACGCCATAACCTACTACACCATCGTCAAGGAGGTTCTTGGCGAGCAATGGCTCACCAACAAGTGGTTCCGTCTCGGCACCAGCCGTCTGGCTAACCAGCTGCTGAGCGAGATCGAAGGCGAAGACGTCAAGTTCTTCTAAGAAATGGAGGATGGAAACAAGGCTTAGGAGCGCTAAGAGATAGCTTATAATAAGCTTTCAAAAGCTTATAAGCTTATAAAACCCTTAAAGACCCATAAGCCCAAACCTTAAAGACCAAAAGCCTTATAAACCCAGAAAAAAACCTTATAAAACCCGGAAAAAACTATAAGGCATATAACAAAAAAAGGGCTTTGACGCCCTTTTTTTGTTATCTTATTTTTCTCTGTTCTTATTATTTTCTTTTTTCCTCTTTCCTTATTTTCCTCTTTTCTTATTATCCTCTTTTCTTATTATCCTCTGTTTGTTTTCTTATTTTTCTCTTTTTATAACAAAATCAAGATAAGCCATAAGAGCTTCCTTGACAGCAGAACCTCCGCAAGCATCGGAAGAAGCTCCGCATGAACCATCGGCACCACCTCTACAAGAGCCCTCAGCACCTCCGTCAAGAGCTTTTGCGCTTGAAATGCTGTCAAGCAGAGCCACGGCTTCAGCGTGAAGCTGCTCCATGCGTTGCTCGGCATACTCTATGCCTCCATGTTCCTTGGCAAAAGCCACGAGACGCGCAATCTCATCTTGCGAGGCGGTATGGTCTTTCACCTTAAAGGCGAGAGCCGTCATCTCGGGGTCGTTCGCCGAGTTTACAGCATAGATAACAGGCAGCGTGAGCTTGCCCTCAGCCATGTCGTTGCCTGTGGGCTTGCCTATCTGCGGCGAGTCATAATAGTCGAAAATATCGTCGCGAATCTGGAATATCACGCCCAGGTTTTGTCCAAACTGCTTCGCCTTGGCAATGTCTTCGTCGCTGGCACCGGCCGAGAGGGCACCAATGCCGCAGCACGCCTCAAACAGCGCCGCCGTCTTTTGCTTTATAACATCATAGTAGACCTCCTCCGAGATGTCACGTCGTCCGATGTTTGAGAGCTGCAAGATCTCTCCGTCAGAGAGCGTGCGTCCCAGTTCAGCGAGATAGGTAACAATGCGTTCCGACCCTGTGCGTGCCACATGGAGCAGAGCCGTGGACAAGATATAATCGCCCACCAGCACCGCCACCTTGTTGTCGTAAGTGGCATTGACCGACGCCTGTCCTCTTCGCTCGCTGCTCTCGTCCACCACATCGTCGTGCACAAGCGAAGCCGTGTGAAGCAGTTCCAAGCCCACAGCCGAGTTTTGCGTCACCTTGCTTACCTCGCCAAAGTTCTTCGCCATAAGCAAGATGAGCATTGGTCGCATGCGCTTGCCCGCACGCTTTCTTATGTGTTCGAGCGCGCTACCAAGCAGTCCGTCTTCATGAGAGAGCGACTGGTTAAAGAGTGTCACAAAATCGTTGAGTTCAGCCTCAATCGGATGTTTAATAATTGAAAGATAATCCATTTCTCGCTACTGTATGCTACAAAATTTTGCACAAAATTACTACATTTATCGGGATAAATCATATATTTTTAGTAATTTTACAACATCCTAAGATAAAAAAGGACAAAAGCCTGATAAAAACAAAAATGGCGAAAGCCGAACAGAAACAAAAAAGGCTTGCTCCATAACAAGACAAGAGGGCTTAAGCCTAAGACAAACAAGAAGGGCAAGGCCCCTAACAAAGACAAAAAGGTCGCAGACCATAACGTTTAACCAAGCACCCCACCCCACAGCAGACAATGAACAAATTATTTCTTCTCGATGCCTACGCGCTCATCTACCGTTCCTACTATGCGTTCATCAAGAACCCGCGCATCAACTCGAAGGGCATGAACACATCAGCCGTCATGGGCTTTGTCAACACCCTTAACGAGATCATGCAGAAGGAGCAGCCCACCCACATAGGCGTAGCGTTTGACCACGGCAAGACCTTCCGCGACGAGGCCTTCCCGCAATATAAGGCGCAGCGCGAGGCCACGCCCGAAGACATCCGTGCCTCCGTGCCCGTGATCAAGAACATCCTTACAGCCATGCACATACCCGTGCTTCAGGCCGACGGCTTCGAAGCCGACGACGTGATAGGCACCCTCGCCACCAAGGCAGGCGCCCAGGGCATAGAGACCTACATGCTCACCCCCGACAAAGACTATGGCCAGCTCGTCGCTCCCAACGTCTTCATCTTCCGTCCGCGCCACGGCGGAGGCTACGAGAAGATGGGCCCTGAAGAGGTGGCAGCAAAATATGGCATCGACACCCCGGCACAGGTCATCGACCTCTTGGCGCTGATGGGCGACTCTGCCGACAACTTCCCCGGCTGTCCCGGCGTGGGCGAGAAAACCGCCGCCAAGCTCATCGCTCAGTTTGGAAGCATCGACAACATGCTCACCCGCACAGCCGAGATCAAGGGCAAGTTGCGCGAGAAGGTTGAGGGAGCTGTCGATGACATACGCATGTCACAGTTTCTCGCGACCATACGCCGCGACGTGCCGATAGACCTCGACCTCGACGCTTTGGCCGTCACCCCACCCGACGATGCAGAACTGCGAAAAATTTTCGACGAACTGGAGTTTAAGAGTCTCGCTGACAAAATTCTTAATAAATCTGAAAATAAACCAAAACAGGTTAATCAGCAGCTCGATTTATTTGCCGAAAGTGCGCCCGAGAGCCAAGATCTTTTCGAAAACACGTCAAAAAAAAGCGTTAACACCGAAAAACATTCTTACCAACTCGTTGAGGATGAGGAAGAAATGAAGAAACTTTGTGACTTTTTCTTGACATCTCCGCTCGTCAGTGTAGACACAGAGACCACATCAACCTCTGCCATCGACGCCGAACTGGTGGGATTGAGCTTCGCCATCGAGCCTCACAAGGCATTTTATGTGCCTGTTCCTGCCGAACGAGAAAAGGCGCAAACAATTGTTAATATTTTCAAACCGCTCTATGAGAGCACAAAAATATTGAAAATCGGGCAGAACATGAAATACGACATGGAGGTGCTAATGCGCTACGGCGTTGTCATGGCAGCCCCCATGTTCGACACCATGCTCGCCCACTATGTGCTCCACCCCGAACAGAAGCACGGCATGGACTATCTGGCCGAGGTGCTCCTCAACTACCATACCATCACCATCGACACGCTCATCGGTCCGAAGGGCAAAAACCAGAAATCGATGCGCGACGTGCCGCCCGCCGACGTGTGCCCCTACGCCGCCGAAGATGCCGACATCACCCTTCAGCTCTACAACGTGCTTGAGCCGCAGCTCCGCGAAGCAGGAGCATGGGAGCTGTTCAGCGAGATAGAGATGCCGCTCGTGCCCGTGCTCGCCGACATGGAGACCACAGGCGTGCGCATAGACACACAGGCGCTCTCAGACGTGTCGCAGACGCTCACCGCGCGCATGAACGACCTTGAGAAGCGCATCTATGAGGAGGCGGGCGAAGAGTTTAACATCGCCTCGCCCAAGCAGGTGGGAGAGATCTTGTTTGGCAAGATGAAGATCGTGGACAAGCCAAAGAAGACCAAGACAGGACAGTATGTCACCTCCGAAGAGGTGTTGGTGCAACTCTCACACAAGAGTCCGATCGTAGCCGACATCCTCGCCCACCGCGCCCTGAAGAAGCTCCTCGGCACCTACGTCGACGCCCTGCCCAAGCTCATAAACCCGCGCACAGGCCACATCCACACCTCCTTCAACCAGGCGGTCACAGCCACCGGCCGTCTGTCATCCTCTGACCCCAACCTCCAGAACATACCCGTGCGCGGAGAAGACGGCAAGGAGATACGCCGTTGCTTCGTGCCTGAGCCGGGACAGCTCTTCTTCTCTGCCGACTATTCGCAGATCGAGCTGCGCGTCATGGCACACCTCAGCGGCGACGACAACATGATAGAGGCGTTCCGCGAAGGCTACGACATTCACGCCGCCACGGCAGCAAAGATATATAAGGAGACCATTGACAGCGTCACACGCGACCAGCGCACAAAGGCTAAACGTGCCAACTTCGGCATAATCTACGGCATAACGGTGTTCGGTCTGGCTGAGCGACTGGAGATCTCGCGTGACGAGGCTAAGCAGCTCATCGACGGCTATTTCCAGACCTTCCCCAAGGTGAAGCTCTACATGGAGGCGGCCAAGGAGACAGCACGACAGAAGGGTTACGCCGAGACCTTCTTCCACCGCCGACGCTACCTGCCCGACATCAACTCGGGCAACGCCACCGTGCGCAACTTTGCTGAGCGCAACGCCATAAACGCCCCAATACAAGGCTCGGCTGCCGACATCATAAAAATTGCCATGATCCACATTCATGAGCAGTTCCACATGAAACGTCTGCGCTCAAAGATGATCCTTCAGGTACACGACGAACTAAACTTCTCCGTTGTGCCTGAAGAGCGCGACATCGTGGAGCAGATTGTCCTCACCGAGATGCAGAACGCCTACCGCCTGAAAGTGCCACTCGTTGCCGACTCGGGATGGGGAGGAAACTGGCTGGAAGCACACTAACTCTTATTAAGTGAAGAGGGAAGAGTGAAAAGTGAAGAATTCTATTGCTTAAGCTTAGTAAGGGAAAAGCTTATTAAGTGAAGAGTGAAGAAGTCTATTGCTTAAGCTTATAATATAACTGGGCTTTCAGAAGTTCAATAATGTGAAATAACAGCTTTTTTTATGTGAAATGTTTTACAAACAACATTATTCACTAAAAACAAAAACAAGATGAAAACAAGAAAACTGATCGTTGCCACACTGTTGGCAGCAATGTCATGCACCCCAGTGTTAGCACAGAACGACAAGGCAGAACCCTACTTCACCCCCGAGGAGATGCCCAACATGCTAAAGACACCCCTCACGCCGCCAGACAGCCTGTCGGCAGCCTTCTCTTACGACCTCTCGCGCTTCCTCTGGGGCAAGAGCGTGCGTGCCACCGAGCGTGGCGAGATGGCAAAGGCCGACGCCGAATATGGCCTGCAGGTGGTGTGCCGCGAGTTTGCCGAGCCTTTCGGCATGGAGATTTCCAAGGAGAAGACACCCGAGATCTACCGCTTGCTCCTCGACGCCCTGACCACCTGCGACGAGATAAGCTGGAACCCTAAGAACCATTTCATGCGCCGCCGCCCGTTCATGGTCTTCCATGAGCCGTCGCTGCAGCCCAAAGACGATGCCGCCCTGTCAAAAAACGGATCGTTCCCCTCGGGCCACACCATCCTCGGCTGGAGCGCTGCCCTGCTGCTCAGCGAGATCAATCCCGACCGCGCCGAGGCCATCGTGAACCGTGGCTACCTCTACGGCGAGAGTCGCGTTATCGTGGGTGCCCACTGGCAGAGCGACGTCAACGCCGGCTATCTCTACGCTTCTGTGGCATACGCCAAGCTCCACACCTCCGACCGCTTCCTCAAGCAGATGGAGAAGGCTCGCAAGGAGTTTAAGAAGCTTAGCGGAAAGAAATAGTGGAGAGACCTGCTATTGTCGCAAAAACATCTGAATTTTTACATCGCGCTTCGCGCTCGTTTTTTAAAAAACATCAATTTCCATTAATTGAACATTAATGAACATCAATATTGCGCGCGATGCGCGTATTACTTAAGTAGGTGTTCAAAATTAATTTAAATGATTCTATGCTCTATTTTGGTCTGGATGTTCAGCTCCGAAGAGGGAGTGTAGCGAGCTACACGACCGATGAGAGCTGGGCATACGGACCAAAAGAGGGCGTAGAGGCATTTGAAAGCATAACCTTTTTTATTAGATTCATATATGCGATTAATTTTGAACACCTACTTATAAATTAATGAACCATGAATTTCCGCGCAAAGCGCGTTTTAATGATAATTAATGTTCAATTAATGGAAATTGGTGTTTAAAAAAAACGCGCGGAGCGCGAAAAATTGATGTTAATATTCCGCGAGATTATTGGCACCCGCGGAGCGTAAGAACGTTTTAAGAAAGAAGCTTACAACCAATAAAAAACATGTTTATAGTCATTCTTTTCATCTTCCTTGGCATAGGCATAGGCTACGCCGTGCGCACAAGGACGACCTCAGCACATCTCGCCAGCGCCGTAAACAAATGGTCTGGCAAGGCCACCACATGGCTCATCTGGCTACTGCTGTTCATGCTCGGCCTGGAGGTGGGCAGCGACAAACACATCATAGCCTCTCTGCCCACGCTCGGCGTTGAAGCCCTGCTGCTGTCGGTGTGTGCCACCGTGGGCAGCTGCGTGCTGGCATGGGCGTTGTGGAAAACAGCAAAGAAAGGAGGAGCGGAGCAATGAAAGGCAGTCTTATAGTGGTAGCGTTCTTCGTTCTCGGCCTCTTCGTGGGCCACAGCAGCTGCTTGCCTTCATGGTTTATGAGCAGCCAGACCAGCTTCGTGGCGCTCTGCGCCCTACTGCTGTTTGTTGGCATGGGCATAGGCCTCAACCCTAACATGATGCGCGACATCAAGAGTCTGTCGCCGCGTCTCGCCCTCCTGCCCCTCGTCACCATACTCGGCTCGTGGATGGGTGCCGTGGTGGCTTATGTCGTCATGAGCAGCGACCTGTGCACGCTCTTTCAGCAGCGTAGCCTCACGTCGTGTCTTGCCATAGACAGCGGCTTCGCCTACTACTCGCTGTCGAGCATCTTCATAACCGAATATCGCGGCGCCGAACTGGGCACCATCGCCCTTCTTGCCAACATCGTGCGCGAGATGATAACCCTTCTGCTCGCCCCCATGCTTGCAAAACGGTTCGGGCCGTTGGCTCCCATCACAGCTGGCGGCGCCACGACCATGGACACCACGCTACCCATCATAGCGCAGGCTTCGGGCCAGAAATATGTGGCGCTGAGCATCTACCACGGCTTCGTGACCGACTTCTCCGTGCCGTTCCTCGTTACGATGTGGTGCACCATCGGGGCATAAAGCAAAGGCTAATAATGAGCAATAAGGTTATGATTCAAGGGCTTTTATGGCTTTAAGAGCATAAAAATCACTATTTGTAGGTATTGCGCACATGGCAAAAACAGCGTAACTTTGCATTCGTAAAACAAAGACATAGTTTTTTGTTACAGAAACAAGATTACAAGACGCATAAAAGATAGTTGAAATTTATAGCCATAAAGAAAGAAATAAAAAATATTCATAATGTTATTGTATAATAGGTTAAGGCTGGCTGTGAAGTCAGCCTTTTTCATTTTTTCCTTACTCTGGCTGTAAAGACAATATTTTTCTTCTCTAACGAGGTTTTTTAAAACAAAACTTTTTTTAATTTGGACCGCTTGCGGAGGTTTTAAAGACAATAGAGACAATAGAGACAATTTTTAACTTGCTGGTGAAACTAAACCTCAAGAAAAAAACAATCAAAGAATTGTCTCTATTGTCTCTATTGTCTTTAAAAAAAACGACAGGAGCAGAGATAAGACTCATCTCTATTGTCTTAAAAAAACACCAGGAGCAGAGATATGAATAATCTCTATTGCCTTTTTAAAAGCCGCCAGGAGCGAGAGTTAAGGAACAATTGTCTTTTTAACGAATCAGATGTTTCGCGGGTGGTGTTCAAGGATAGCCTTTCGGAGCTGTTCGTTGCTTATGTGCGTGTATACGAGCGTGGTGTCTATCTTCTCGTGCCCGAGCATGGCCTGAATGGAGCGCAGGTCGGCGCCGCCTTGAAGCAGAGCCGTGGCAAAAGAGTGGCGGAAGGTGTGGGGAGAGATTGTCTTCTTTATGCCCGCCTCCTCAGCCTGCCGTTTAACCATTATGAGAATCATCGTGCGCGTGAGGTGCGCCCCGCGTCGGTTGAGGAACACATAATCGTCCTCGCCCGGTTTAATCTTCATCAGGTTACGGTCGAAGAACCAACGCTTAAGGTCGGCGATAGCCTTGTTGCTCACAGGCACCAGACGTTCCTTGTTGCCCTTGCCGCGAACGAGCAGCACCCGGTCCTCCAGATACAAGTCGCTGAGCTTCATGTTCACCAGTTCGCTCACGCGCAGACCGCAAGAAAACAGCACCTCAATGATGGCGCGGTTGCGTGATCCCTCAGCCTTGGAGAGGTCAATGGAGTCTTCTATGCGGTCAATCTCCTCAAGGGTGAGCACCACCGGCAGATGTTCAGGCAGCGAGGGCCACTCCAGCAGTTCCGTAGGGTCGCTCTCCACCACCCCATCGAGCACGAGGAACCTGAAGAACGAGCGCACACCACTGAGCACGCGAGCCTGTGAGCGTGGCGTGATGCCATACTCGTGCAGCGAGGCAGCGAACGCATGGAGCTGTTCGAGCGTCACATTCTCAAGTTTCAGGTTGTTGCGCATCATGAACGCCTCAAGGTGTGCCAGGTCGTTGCGATAGGCCTCAATGGTGTTAGGCGACAGGTTACGCTCCAGACGAAGGTAGCGCACATAGAGCTTAATCGTCGGAAGAAGAGGCGAGTTGTCATGTTGTGAAGCTGATTCTGCCATAACGGTTCTTTAAAAGATGAAACAAATAACGGTTATCTATAAAAGAAAGCCATGAAGGTTATCTAAAGATAAAACCAACAATGATTTCTTATAATGTTTTTTTGCAAGATATCCACATCATTGTGGATAAGTGACGCAAATTTACGACATTTTTTTAACTCTCCCTCATTTTTGTTCGCCCATCTCGCCAAAGATGTTTAATTTTGCAGAAAAGCTTTTATATGAAAATACAAATAATCAATGGTCCGAACCTCAACATGTTGGGTGTTCGTGAGCCGGGTATCTACGGCTCGATAGGTTTTGACGCATATCTTAAGGAGCTCCAGGCGCAATATGCGGGCAAGGTGGAGCTGCTTTATTATCAGAGCAACATCGAAGGCTGCCTCATCGACAAGATGCAGGAGGTAGGCTACGGTGCTGTCGACGGCATTGTGCTCAACGCCGGCGCCTACACCCACACGTCCATTGCCCTGCAAGACTGCATCCGTTCCCTTCGTTGTCCCGTGATAGAGGTTCACATCAGCAACGTTCACAAGCGTGAGGAGTTTCGTCACAAGTCGATGATCTCTTGTGCCTGCCTTGGCGTCATCGCCGGCTTCGGCCTCGACAGCTACCGACTGGCGGTGGAAGGGCTTTTAAGGTAAAAAGGTAAAAAGGTAAAAAAGCTGACGACGTTTAAAAATAAAAAGGTAAAAAAAAGGCTGACGCCGTTGCAAGGGAAAAGCAGAGCTTAAGATAAATTTTATGAATAACGACTCAAACAACAAAAGCATATCACTCCCCTCCATAAGGGGAGGGGTGAGCCGCGATGAGCGGCGAGGGGGTGGGGCTTCTGGTGGTGGGGCTTCCGGGACTTCTTCTCCCCAGACCCTCGACTCCTACATCCTCTCCCACTCCGACCCCGAGGGCGACTATCTCTACCGCCTGTATCGCGCGACAAACATACACACCATACACGGCAGGATGGCGAGCGGACACCTTCAAGGACGACTCCTGAAGATGCTCGTGCAGATGATGCGTCCCAAAAACATTCTGGAGATAGGCACGTTCAGCGGCTACAGTGCGCTGTGCATGGCCGAGGGACTGGAAGACGGCGCCATGCTCTACACCTTCGAGATAAACGACGAGATGGAAGATTTCACCCGTCCATGGATCGAAAACTCTCCCTATGCCGACAAGATAACGTTCACCATCGGCGACGCTAACCTGCTGGCACCAAAGCTCGGCGTGACCTTCGACATGGCGTTCCTCGATGGCGACAAACGCACATATCTCGAGACCTATGAAAACATTCTGCCGCTCATGAACCCCGGTGGCGTGATCATGGCCGACAACACGCTGTGGGACGGCCATGTGGTCGACAGCGCCTATAACCACGACAAGCAAACACACGGCATTGAGCTGTTCAACGATTTCGTGGCACAAGACCCGCGCGTTACACGCGTCATTCTGCCTCTCCGCGACGGTCTGACGCTTATCAGAAAGAAATGATGCGCCTTACTTTGCTCGCTTGCGTTGGCTAAAAAGACAATAAGGATATTAAGACAAGGAGCGTGTTTTAAGTCAAGATGTTTTTATCTTCCTTGCGGTTTTTGCTTGCGGAGATTTTAAAGACAATAGAGACAATAGAGACAATTTCTTGATTTGTTTTTTCGCTGAATTTCTACATCCTTAATTGATGTTGTCATTGCACCGACAAATCAAAAAAAATTGTCCCTATTGTCTCTATTGTCTTTTAAAAACCGCAAGGAGGCAGTGTTAAGAAATAATATCCTTATTGTTTTCAGAAGAATCTCTTGTTTTTATAAAGACCTTTTGGCTTTAAAAAAAGAAAAGAGCTTGCAAACACCTTCCACACCAAGCAGATGAAGAGCAAAAGCCTTAAGCACAAACCTGCGGGGCAGGCGCCACGGCACCACACAACGCATGGGCAGCACCACACCCTTGTTGCACGCCAGACGATAATAATCAATCTGAATGTTAAGGATGTGCATGTAATAGAGGTCTTGAAGCTCACGCATGGCAGACGGCGCGGTGTCAATATCAAGCACACGCCAAGCATCTAAACTGGCTGTGAGCAGCATGCCATACATGGACGCATCGTGGTCGGCATGGGCCGTTATGCCCGAGGAGTTGATGTGGTAAATGTAACAGCCATGAGGCATGATGCGCAGCCTACGGGCACGAAGCAGCAGTTGTGGCAGCGTGAACATGTCCTCAAACACACGGCCCACAGGGTAACGCACATCCTGAAACAACCATCGACGGTAGATTTTGTTCCATGCATAAGAGTGGGTGTAGGCACGGGTGCGGAGCCAATAGAGCCGCATGTCGGCATAATGGGTCTCTGACACGGTTTGGGGATCAAAAACAAGCTCTCCTTCCAGGAACAACGGTTTGTTGCTGCAAGAACCATCCACAGGCTTGCTGCAAGCCCTCTCCTCTTTGTCGTCGGAAGAACGGCTCACGCGCAGCACCCCAAACTCGGCAATGTCACAAGCCTCATCCTCCTCCATTGTCTTCATGGCAGCCTCAATGGTGCCTGGGGCAAGCTCGTCGTCGCTGTCGACAAACATCAGGAGGTCGCCGTGCGAGGCCTCTATGCCGGCGTTGCGGGCATCGCTCAGTCCGCCGTTGCGCTTGTGCAAGACCCTAACCCTGGCGTCGCGCTTTGCCCACTGGTCACAGAGCGTGCCGCAGCTGTCGGGCGACCCGTCGTCGACGAGCAACACCTCTATGTCGCGGCGCTCACAGCAGAGAATGCTCCTCACGCAGCGGTCGAGCGTCTGCTCAACGCGATAAACAGGTATGATGATGCTTAATTGTGCCATCGGTTTCTTTGTTTTTAAGAACACAAATTTAGGCTAAAAGCCGTAGAGGGAGCATGTTCGCGCTGTTAAATAATATTAATGTTGGCTGTTTGCACCCTGTGGCCGTGCAATGTTTCGTAACTTTGCACTTTTAAAGAGAGATAGCGACAAAAATTTCATAAACAGAACATGAACAAAAACATCCTCAACTCACCCCTGCAGCAGCTGCGCCGCATGGCGATGACCCTTGCAAGCATCGTGGCCGTGGTGGCCGTGGCGCTCATGACAGCCTGTGGCAGCAACGACGACCCCACCGACCCCTCCGACCCCGACTATGTGGCTCCTTACACCATCTCCATGCGTGTTCTCAGCAACGACGGCACCAACCTGCTGGACCCCAAGGCCATGGGAAACATCTTGAAGGACAGCGTGACTGTGAGCTTCGGCGACAAGAGTTATCAGCTCGACACCATACCCTCGGCCAAGGAGTTGCCCACGGGCGTGCCCCATGAGGCTACCGACAATTTCTACGGCCTGTGGCTCTACAAGCCCGTTGGAACGACCAACTATCTCATGCAGTTTGGCGAGTTTGGCGGCAAGACAAACCTCACGAACCAGCAGTTTATCATCCATTGGAACGACGGCACAAAAGACGACACCGTGTCCTTCGACCATACCTACAGCAAGAAGACAGCTTCTGACGAGGGCACCTACTCTACCGTGGTGCGACTGAACAAAAAGCCCGCCACGCTGCCCATAACGTTTAAGAAGGAACGATAAACGGGGAGGAGGAGAAAAAAGAAGATTTTGAAGTAAAAGTTAAATTGATAAAAAAGGGGCAAAAGGCTTTCACTTGTTAAAGGTGAGAGTCTTTGCTTTTTTTATACGGGCTTAAGCCGATTTTTAGACTGACCGAAACCGATATTTTGGGCTGGCTGAAACCGATATTTTTAGGCTGGCAAAACCTGCAAAAAAAGACGGAAAAAGCGGAAAGCAAAACGTCAGAAATAAGTATGCTTTAGTGACAATGTGAAAGGGCCTCTTTGACGTCCTCAAAGAGCCTCTTTGACGAGCTCATTAAGGCCCTTTGACAGCCTCAAATGGGCTCTTTGACAAAACCAGGAGATTTTTAACATCTGTTAAGTTTTCGCGTAAGTAAAACGCCATTTTTTCTGTCTTTTTGCTATTTTCTGACCGCTTGTTTTTTACCGTCCGCTCTTGGGTTTTTAAGACAAAAAAGGGGCTTTTTTCTTCGACCGATGCCCCTTGCGTTGATTGAAAAATTTGATGCCCATTCTTCGGCTTATACCCATTGATTTCTTAAAAAAACAATCTCAGCTTATCCTTGGCTCATGCTCCTTGCGTGGGAGTAAAGACAATAGAGACAATAGGGACAATTTTTTTATGACCGTCGTACGTTTCACCTCATTTAACGATTGGACATGAAAAAAGATGGTGCATGGAAATGTTTGTTCCACCTTTAACGTTAATTTTGCAACCGCATTAGGAAAGATTAGTCTTAAGCATGAAACTAAAAGCAAAACAAATATTTATAAAACTAACAAGTGTGTAAAATGTGGAAAAAGTTATTAAGACAAACAAAAGGTAAATTGATTCCTGTTAAGGTAAAAGAAACGGAAAAGGAAAACAGACAGAACAATCTGACCCTTAATTATTAATTAAAATGTGTGTGTAAAAATGATGAGTAGATCAAATGAAAAGCTTGCAAGCGCGAACAAAAGGCTCGCAAGCACAAACGCAAGGCTGGAAAGCACAAACGAGGAGCAGGAAAGCCAGAACGGAAGGCAGGAAAGCGCAAACGGAAGGCAGGAAAGCCAGAACGAGATGATTACATGCTCGAAAGAGGTGTTTACAAGTTCAAGAGAAAGGCTTAAGCATCGGAGCATGCGGCAGGTGGGCATTTATGAGCGGTTCAGACGACTGAAAGCCAGGCCCTTGAGCAGCAAGAACCTTGTTGTGGGGCTAATTCCCGGACACGGCGAACTCTCGCTCACGCGCGAACAGATGGAGGAAGGCAAGAGGCGAATGGTGCAGATTGCAACGCAATGGTTCAAACTGAAGGAGGAGGACCATGCACAGTGGATTGGCACCAAGACCGACCTCATTGAGATCGTGCATTATGTGTATGAGGCGCAGATCATCAGAACCAAAGAGGGCGAACCGGCCACGTTCAGACAACTGGTGTGGGTGTTCTTCGACCGGCTCCATGCCCATTACAACGCCAACACCTTATACCGTCTGAGCTATATGGCCGAAAGCCGCAAGGGCATGTATATGCCCACCATGCTCTGGCGCTTCTGTTGGCTTATGTTCGAAAGGGGCATCAGCAATCCGCTCGCCAACAAGGTGGTGCTTCTGCCGCCGCCCGAGGACCACGGAAAAGATCTTGTCATCACTTCTTGAAACGGGAGATCTTCTTGAGACGGAAGAATTTCTTGAGACGGAAGAACTTCTTAAGACGAGAATTTTTCTTAGGACGAGAGATTTTCTTGAGACGAGAGAAAGACGATATGGGCGCCATAGTGCGCCCATATTTTTACAAACAATCTACTTCAAAAAAAAAATTATGGAAAACACGATGAACAAAAAAACTGGAAACAAGGTTATAGAACAGATAAAGAAAGAAGCTATAAGAGAGGTGGCTAAGAACGAGGCTGTAAGAGAGCAGGCTAAGAACGAGGCTGTAAGAGAGCAGGCTAAGAACGAAGCTGTGAGAGAGCAGGCTAAGAACGAAGCTGTGAGAGAGCAGGCTAAGAACGAAGCTGTGAGAGAGCAGGCTAAGAACGAAGCTGTGAGAGAGCAGGCTAAGAACGAGGCTATAGATGTGGACCTCAAGCAGCAGTTGAGTGAGCACTTCAAGCTGAGCGAGTTTACGCAGTCGGGCACCGCCCGTCGTCATAAGGTCAAGAACGTGCCTGGACCAAGGGAGGTGGAGCGTCTGCGGTTTCTGTGTGTGAAGAGTCTGGAGCCCATGCGCCGCAGGTTTGGCGCCATTCGCATAACGAGCGGCTTTCGCTGCAAGAAGCTCAACGCTCTGGTGGGAGGGTCGCCCACGTCGCAGCATGTGCTGGGCGAGGCAGCCGACATCCACACCGGCGGTCGCGAACTGTCAGAAAAGATGTTTGGCTTCGCAAAGCAAAACATCCCCTTTGACCAACTGATCCTTGAACACAACCCCGCCCACAGCATCTATTGGCTCCACATCAGTCTGAGGTCAGACAGACCGGGGAACAGGCACGAGGCATTCTTTGTAAAGGTAAAAAAAAACTGACGCTTTTTAAGGGAAGAGTGAAGAGAGAAGAACGAAGAATTCGATAGCCCTCGCTAATCACCCCTCCATCGCTCGACCTTTGGTCGCTTGCCAGAGCGTCGCCGAAGGCGGCGAATATCCATAACCGCTGGTTGAGCTGACGAAGGCAGCGAAGCCTGCGGTTCAAAGAATGATTGTAAAATCGTCCTCGAAGAGGGCGAACATAGGGAATATTTACACTGTTTGCTTGTGTTCGCCCTCTTCGAGGACGTTTTGTTATCTTGCCGTGAAACCGCAGGTTACGTTCGCTTCGCTCTCTTCACCAGCGGTTATGGATGTTCGCCGCCTTCGGCGACGCTTGCGTGAGATAATTTCCATCGAATTTTAAATGCGAAAGTTCAGTAAAAAACCGTTAACAATCCCGTCTTTATCGGAAAATAAATAGTATTTTTGCAGCGAAAGGCTGATGGGGATGGTTTAAACAGCTTATAAACTACCCAAAAGGAGCTAAAAGATTGGCAAAAGAGGCTATTCCACCCCCAAAAGCTGCAAAAAGAGAAGCAATGTTAAGGACAATTATTTTCACGATAATGATGTTATGCGTCACGGCGGCACGATTGTCGGCGCAGACGGATCATGTGCAACCCAAGGTGCATCCCGAGGACCGCGAGGTCGACATGGACGACCCCACGTTTGTGCCCATGGTGAAGGTGGGAAAAGCACTTGAGGGCGGCGACAGCATACAGTATGTTGAGCTGAACCCCGTCTACTGCTACCCGCAGCCAGTGTTTAAGAATGCCAAGCAGCGACAGGCTTACAACCGGCTGGTTTATAACGTGAAGAAGGTGCTGCCCATCGCCAAGGAGGTGAACATGCTCATTGTCGAGACCTACGACTATCTGCAAACATTGCCCAACAAAAAAGCCAAGGACGAACACATGAAGTTTGTGGAGAAGGAGATCAAGCGCGAGTACACCCCGCGCATGAAGAAGCTCACCTACCAGCAAGGCAAACTGCTCATAAAGCTTGTCTACCGCGAGTGCAACTCGTCGTCGTATCAGCTCATTCAGGCCTTCCTCGGTCCCATCCGCGCAGGCTTCTACCAGGCCTTCGCCGCCCTCTTCGGCGCCAGCCTGACCAAAAAATATGATGCCGAAGGCACAGACCGCATGACCGAACGCGTGGTGCTGATGGTGGAGGCGGGACAGATTTAAAGGAAAAGTGAAAAACGAAAAGGGAAAAATCCATTTAAACGTAAAAAGGCAATTGGATTTTTCCCTTTTCGTTTTTCACTTTTCCTTTTAAAATCTTCTTTCCTATTATTTAAAATCTGTGAAAATCACCACTATTCCAAAAGATTAAGTTAATTTTGCAGTTTAAACAAAAAGCAATAAAAGCGAACGAAATGAGCTTGACAAGCATTGTGGGCAAGGTGTTCTTGCCCAGACAAATGAATCTACAACGACATCAGACAGATGCCGAACTGCTACAGGCCACCGTGCTGAGACATCTTCTGGAGAAGGCCGCAGAGACAGAGTATGGACGCAACCACCTGTTCAACAACACAAGATCGTATGACGATTTTGCACGCAACGTGCCTATCAACACCTACGAAGACCTCAAGGGCGACATAGACCGCATGCGCCACGGCGAGAGCAACGTGCTGTGGCCGGGACAGGTAAGATGGTATGCCAAGTCGTCGGGAACGACCAACGACAAGAGCAAGTTTATCCCTGTCTCTCATGACGGTCTGCACAACATCCATTATGCCGGCGGCTTCGACACCGTGGCCCTCTATCTGCGCAACAACCCCAAGAGCAGGATGTTCGACGGCAAGGGTCTGATCCTGGGTGGAAGCCATTCGCCCAACTATAACCTGCCGGGATCGCTCGTGGGCGACCTGAGCGCCATACTGATAGAAAACATCAATCCGCTCGCCAACCTGGTGCGCGTGCCAAAGAAGCAGACGGCGCTGCTCAGCGACTTTGAGGTGAAGCGCGACCGCATTGCGCGTGAGACGCTCAAAAAGAACGTCACCAACCTGTCGGGTGTGCCGTCATGGATGATGAGCGTGCTGGTGCGCGTGCTCGAGCTATCGGGCAAGGAGCACCTGGAGGAGGTGTGGCCCAACCTTGAGGTGTTCTTCCACGGAGGAATAGCGTTCACGCCCTACCGCTCACAATATGAGAAGCTGATCACCTCGCCAAAGATGCACTACATGGAGACCTACAACGCCTCCGAGGGCTTCTTCGGCATACAGGACGACCCGGCGGACAAGTCGATGCTGCTCATGCTCGACTATGACGTGTTCTACGAGTTCATACCCCTCGAAGAGGTGGGCAAGAGCAACCCCACCGTTGTGCCGCTCACAGGCGTGGAGCTGAACAAGAACTACGCCATGGTCATAAGCACGTCATGCGGACTGTGGCGCTACATGATCGGCGACACCGTGATGTTCACCTCGCGCAACCCTTATAAGTTTGTTATCACAGGCCGAACAAAATATTTCATCAACGCCTTCGGCGAGGAGCTGATACAGGACAACGCCGAGAAGGGTCTGCAAGAGGCTTGCCGCGAGACGGGAGCCGAGGTCAAGGAATATACCGCCGCGCCGGTGTTCATGGACCAGAACGCAAAGTGCAGACACCAGTGGGTCATCGAGTTTGCGCAGATGCCCGACTCGGTAGAACATTTTGCCGACGTGCTCGACAAGAGTCTGCAACAGATCAACTCCGACTATGAGGCAAAGCGTTTCCACGACATCACCCTGCAACACCTCGAGGTGGTGGTGGCACGGGAGGGGTTGTTCGACGACTGGCTCAAATCGAAGGGCAAGCTCGGCGGACAGCACAAGGTGCCACGACTGGCCAACAACCGAAACATCATTGATGAGGTGCTGGAGATGAACAAACAAGAGAAAACTCTTTAAAGCTTCGTTCTTCAAAAAAAGAGCTTTAGCTTAAAGCAGAGCACAGCGCAAAAAGAGCTTTGGCTTTCAGAGAAGCAGAGCACAGCACAAAAAGAGCTTTGGTTTTCAGAGAAGCAGAGCACAGCACAAAAAGAGCTTTGGTTTTCAAAGAAGCAGAGCGCAGCGCAAGAGAGCTTTGGCTTTCAAAGAAGCAGAGCGCAGCGCAAGAAAAAGCATTATCCTGAAATCATTATAATGATAAAGAAAATTATTGACCATATAACCCTTATGCTCTGCCGCTATGAGCAAAAGCGCCAAACGCAGCAAAAGCGCGTAATGAGCCAAAGGCGCGAAAAGCAGCATCAGCACAACGCTTTCCGGCAAGCCACGCCCACAGAGAGCTGGCGGAGAGAGAAGAGCGTTGCCATGCTTGCGCCCCTTGGCTTGGCTCTGCTCTTGGTTGCGGTTGTGGCATCGTGCGCCCGAATGGGACAGCCCGACGGCGGATGGTACGACGAGACACCGCCAAAGGTCATCGGCGCAACACCTGCTGACCGCGGCGTGAACGTGAGCGCTAAGAAGGTAAACATCTTCTTCGACGAGTATATAAAGATCGAGAACCCGTCGGAGAAGGTGGTGGTGTCGCCTCCACAGCTCGAACAGCCCGAGATCAAGGCGGCAGGAAAACGCATAGAGGTGAAGTTGGCAGACAGCCTGAAGGCAAACACCACCTACACCATCGACTTCTCCGACGCCATTACCGACAACAACGAGAGCAACCCGCTGGGCAACTACACCTACAGCTTCTCCACAGGTCCGCAGATCGACACGCTTGAGGTGGCGGGCACGGTGCTGCAAGCCGACAACCTGGAGCCGGTGAAGGGCACGCTCGTGGGGCTCTACTCGGAGATGGCCGACTCGTGCTTCCTTAAGGTCCCCATGCTGCGCGTGGCACGAACCGACAGCCGAGGACGCTTCATCATTCGTGGTGTGGCGCCGGGTGCCTATCGCGTCTACGCCTTGGCCGATGCCGACGGCAACTACATGTTCAGCCAGAAGAGCGAGCAGATAGCGTTCTCAACCGACACCATCAAGCCACACGTCATCGACGACATGAGGCAGGACACGCTGTGGCGCGACTCGCTGCGAATAAAAGACATAAAGCAGATCAAATATCGCCATTTCCTGCCCGACGACATCGTGCTCAGAGCCTTCAACGAGGAGGTGACCGACCGCTATTTTGTGAAGCAGGAGCGTAAGGAGGCCAACAACTTCAAGCTCTTCTTCAGCCATGGCGACAAGCAGCTGCCCGTGATCAGAGGCCTCAACTTTGACGAGAAGAACGCCTTCGTGGTGGAGCCGTCGGCACGTCTCGACACCATAACCTACTGGCTCAGAGACACAGCCCTCGTTAACCGCGACACGCTCAACGTTGAGCTGACTTACAACATGACCGACACGCTCGGACACATCGTGAGCCAGACCGACACGCTCGAACTGCTGTCGAAGCAGCCCTATGAGCGACGCATGAAAGACCTCAAGAAGGAGATGGACGACTGGCAGAAGAAGCAGGCCAAGCTGAAGAAGCGCGGCGAACGTTACGACTCGGTGTTCCCGAGAAAAGAGATAAACATGAAGCTGGAAGCCCCTGCCGACCTTGACCCCGACCGCAACATAAAGTTCACGTTTGGCGTGCCGCTGGCAAGGGTCGACACATCAAAAATTCATCTCTACGCCAAGCACGACACGCTGTGGTATAACTCGCGCTTCTTCTTCAGACCGCTGGAGAACGAGAAGCTGAAAGGCGACTCGGCAGCAACGGCCTGCTATTGGGCAGCGGCAACAGCCGACAGGGACCGCCTGGAGATGCAACGCGAGTTTGAGCTGGTCGGCGAGTGGAGACCTGACATTGAATACAGCCTGGAGATCGACTCGGCAGCCTTTGCCGACATCTACGGCCTTGAGTCGCCCACGATAAAGAAGGGCTTCAAGGTGCCGTCGCTCGATGCCTACGGCACGCTGCTCTTCAACATCAGCGGCATGGACAGCACACCCTGCTTCGTGGAGCTGCTCAACAGCAGCGACAAGCCCATAAAGCAGGCACCCGTGACAAGCGACGGCACAGCACAGTTTTTCTACCTCAAGGAGGGCGAATATTATGCCCGTCTCATCGTCGACCGCAACAACAACGGCCGTTGGGACACTGGCCTCTATGAGGAGAGACTGCAGCCCGAGGAGGTGTTCTACTTTAACGAGAAGGTAGAATGTAAAGCCAAGTGGGACATCACCCGCAACTGGTCTCCACGCCAGCGACCCCTCGACCACCAGAAGCCCGACGCCATAACAAAGCAGAAGGCAGAGAAGCAAAAGACCATTCAGAAACGTAACCTGCAAAGAGCACAGAAGATGGGCATTGAACCACCAAAAGAAAGGGAAAAGTGAAGAGTGAAGAGTGAAGAATTCGATTTGGGTTAAAGGTAAAAAGGCTGACGCTGAAATAAAGGAAGAAAAAATTATGAAGAAATTAATAATATCATTAGTCATTGCCCTTGCGGCTGTAGCAGCCCAAGCACAATGCACATACAAGAACACAGCCTTCAAGTCGGGCGAGTTTCTCACATATAACCTCTATTACAACTGGCAGTTTATATGGGTGAAGGCAGGCACAGCCTCCATGTCGACGGTGCAGAGCAAATATCACGGCTATCATGCCTGGCGCTCGTCGCTCACCACGAGAGGCAACAAGCGCGTTGACGACATGTTCGTGTTGCGCGACACGCTACTCTGTTACTGTTCGACCAAGATGGAGCCGCTCTACTTCCGCAAGGGAGCACGCGAGGGCAGCCGCTACACCGTCGACGAGGTGTTCTACAGCTATCCTGACGGACGCCAGCATCTGCGCCAGCACCGTCAGCAAAACGACGGCACACACAAGTGGAAGCAGAGCGTGCAGGACCAGTGTGTCTACGACATGCTCAACATCTTCTTGCGTGCCCGCTCCTTCGACCCCACGGGGTGGAAGAAGGGCAACACCATCCATTTCCCCATCGCCGACGGCAAGAACATCGACGCCGCCCAGATTTTCTATCGCGGCAAGACCACGGTGAAAGCCGACAACGGCCACAAGTATCGTTGTCTGCAGCTGTCTTACATGGAGAAGGAGGACGGCAAGTATAAGGAGATTGTGCGCTTCTACGTCACCGACGACGAGAACCACATACCCGTGCGCCTCGACATGTTCCTCAAGTTTGGATCAGCCAAGGCCTTCCTTGTGGGAATGAGAGGAGCAAAGAACCCTGTTAAGGCAGAGGTGAAATAAAAAAGAAGAAGAAACAACAACCATGCAACAACAAGAATTTGAAATAATGGCCCCTGTAGGCTCCCGCGAGAGCCTGGCCGCAGCGATACAAGCCGGTGCCGACTCGATCTATTTCGGCATTGGGCAGCTCAACATGCGCTCCCACTCGGCAAACCATTTCACCATAGACGACCTCAAGGAGATTGCCGCCACCTGCCACGAGCACGGCATGAAGAGCTACCTCACCGTCAACACCATAATCTACGGCGAGGACCTTGAGACCATGCGACAGATCATCGACGCCGCCCATGAGGCCAAGGTGTCGGCGGTCATTGCCAGCGACGTGGCGGTGATGACCTACTGCCGACAGGTGGGCGTGGAGGTGCATCTCTCCACACAGCTCAACATCAGCAACATAGAGGCCCTGAAGTTTTATGCACAGTTTGCCGATGTCGTGGTGCTGGCACGCGAGCTCAACATGGACCAGGTGGCAGAGATCTACCGCCAGATCGAGGAGCAGCAGGTGCGCGGCCCCAAGGGCGAGCTGGTGCGCATAGAGATGTTCTGTCACGGCGCCTTGTGCATGGCGGTGAGCGGCAAGTGCTACATGAGCTTGCAGAACACCAGCCGCTCTGCCAACCGCGGCGAGTGCATGCAGCTCTGCCGCCGTTCTTACACCGTGACCGACAACGAGACGGGCTGTCAGCTCGAGATCGACAACAAGTATATCATGTCGCCCAAGGACCTGAAGACCATCAGATTCATCGACCGCATGATGAAGGCCGGCGTGAGGGTGTTCAAGATCGAAGGCCGCGCCCGCGGACCCGAGTATGTCTACAACGTTGTAAAATGTTACAAGGAGGCCATCAAGGCTGTTCTTGACGGCCAGTTCACGGAAGAGAAGAAGGACCAGTGGGACGAGCGTCTGGCAAGCGTGTTCAACCGCGGCTTCTGGGATGGCTACTATCAGGGTCAGACCATGGGCGAGTGGAACAAAAACTACGGTTCCAACGCCACCGAGCGCAAGATCTATGTGGGCCGCGGCGTGAAATATTTCTCAAAGCTTGGCGTTGCCGAGTTTACCTGCGAGGCTCACGAGTTTTCCGTTGGCGACAAGCTCCTCATCACGGGTCCCACGACGGGTGTCATGTATGTGACCGTGAGCGAGATACGCCTGGAGCTCGACCCCGTTCAGACCGCTCCCAAGGGCACCCACGTCTCCATTCCCGTGCCTGACAAGGTGCGCCCCAGCGACAAGCTGTTCCTGCTCGAAAAGGTGAAGAGAGAGGAATAGAAAGCTTCGTAAAAAGAGGCTCTGCCTTTTCAAGGCATTTTTGTCTGACAAACCCCGATAAGAGCCAATAACCCCATAAAAACCAAAGAGTTATGATTTTATACATCATCGTGCCCTGCTACAACGAGGAAGAGGTGTTTCCTTGGTCGCTCAACAAGCTCCTCACCCTCACCAAAAGGCTGAAAGCCGAAACCGACACCGACGCCCGCCTGCTGTTTGTCGACGACGGCAGCCGCGACCGCACATGGCAACTCATCAGCGAGGCGGCCGAAGCCAACAAGGAGGTGGCGGGGCTGAAGCTCGCCCACAACGTGGGCCATCAGAACGCGCTGTGGGCAGGCATGGAACAGGCCTTGCCGCTGTGCGATGCCATGGTGTCGATAGATGCTGACCTTCAGGACGATGAGACAACCATCATAAGCATGGCGCGTCAGGTCAAGGACGACGGCTGCGACATCGTGTATGGCGTGAGAAAGGAGCGCAAGACCGACACATGGTTCAAGCGCGTCACGGCACAGACGTTCTACCGCATAATGCAGACCGCCGACAAGAACATTCTCTACAACCACGCCGACTTCCGCATGATGTCGAAGCGTGCGGTGGAGGCGCTCATGCAGTATCCGGAGCGCAACATGTTCCTTCGCGGCATCGTAAGGCAACTGGGCTTCAAAGAAGGGTTTGTCTATTATGACCGCACGGCACGCACTGCCGGCGAGTCGAAATATCCGTTGGGCAAGATGATCAGCTTCTCCATCGACGGCATAACCTCGTTCTCGACGGCACCGCTGAAGTTTATCACCTTCGCCGGACTGGCCATGACGCTTGTTGCGGTCTTCATCATCGTCTATGCCCTCTACGAGCACGCCATCGGCCGCACCATCGAGGGATGGACCTCCATCCTGGTCTCTATGTGGCTGATCGGAGGCGTCATAACGACGGGCGTGGGCATTACGGGCGTGTATATCGGCAAAATTTACACGGAGGTGAAACGCCGCCCCCGCTATTTTGTGGACAAGAAGCTCAACTTTTGACCTTTCTACGCCCCTGTATGCAATATTTTTTGTAAGTTTGCAGAACGAAAGGACGGAGAATAAAGGAAAGACAAAGTAGAGACAAAGAAAAAAGGAAAAAAAGAAAATAACGAATAAAAAAAAATAAACAAGATGTCACAACCACTGATTATCTACAATACGCTCACCCGACAGAAGGAGCTGTTCAAGCCGCTGCATGCTCCAAACGTGGGCATGTATGTATGCGGCCCCACTGTCTACGGCGATCCACATCTCGGACACGCACGTCCTGCCATCACCTTCGACATTCTGTTCCGTTATCTCAAGCATATCGGCTACAAGGTGCGCTATGTGCGCAACATCACCGATGTGGGACACCTGGAGCACGATGCCGACGACGGCGACGACAAGATCGAGAAGAAGGCACGCCTGGAGCAGCTTGAGCCAATGGAGATAGCGCAGTATTACACCAACCGCTATCACGCAGCCATGGAGGCCCTCAACGTTCTGCCGCCAAGCATCGAGCCTCACGCCACAGGCCACATCATTGAGCAGGAGCAGCTCGTGCAGCAGATCCTCGACAACGGATTTGCTTATGTGAGCAACGGCTCGGTCTATTTTGACGTAAAGAAATATAACGAGAAATATCATTACGGCATTCTCTCCGGACGCAACCTCGACGACGTGAAAGACGCATCGCGCGAGCTCGACGGCGTGGGAGAGAAGCACAACCAGGCCGACTTCGCTCTGTGGAAGAAGGCACAGCCCGAGCATATCATGCGCTGGCCAAGTCCCTGGAGCGACGGTTTCCCTGGATGGCACTGCGAGTGCACGGCCATGGGACGCAAGTATCTGGGTGCCCATTTCGACATACACGGTGGAGGCATGGACCTCGTCTTCCCGCATCACGAGTGTGAGATTGCACAGGCTGTGGCATCGCAAGGCGACCAGATGGTCCACTACTGGATGCACAACAACATGCTCACCATCAACGGACAGAAGATGGGCAAGAGCCTTGGCAACTTCATAACGCTGGAGCAGTTCTTCAAAGGCACACACGAGTCGCTCACAAAGGCCTACTCGCCCATGACCATTCGCTTCTTCATTCTCTCTGCCCACTATCGCGGCACCGTCGACTTCTCCAACGACGCCCTCATGGCAAGCGAGAAGGGTCTGGAGCGTCTGATGAACGGTCTTGCCGACCTCGACAGGGTGAAGGTGGCAGCAGAAAGCGATGCCGACACTCACCGCTTGGCTACAACGCTGGCAACAAAATGTTATGAGGCGATGAACGATGACCTCGCCACACCGCAGGTTATAAGCCATCTGTTTGAGGCTTGCACCGTGGTGAACAAGCTCGTTGACCATAAGGCAACCATCAGCGAGGCCGACTTTAAGCTGCTCGCCGACACCATGCGCACCTTCGCCTTCGACATTCTCGGACTGCGCGACGACCGCGCTGCCGACAGCTGCGACCGCGAGGAAGCCTTCGGAAAGGTTGTTGACATGGTGCTCAACCTCCGCGCCAAGGCACGCGCCAACAAAGACTGGGGCACCTGCGACCAGATTCGCGATGCGCTCAAGGAAGCCGGATTCGAGGTCATGGACACCAAAGACGGCTGCGTGTGGAAGCTCAACAAATAGTGACGGCAAGCTGATAAGCTTGATAAGCGAAAAACAAGACAAGCGAAAATCAAGACAAGCGAGAAATTAGACAAGCGAGAAATTAGACAAGCGAAAAACAAAACAAGCAATTCTATTTCTGAAATAAACAACGTTTAGGGGCCTGGCATTCGTGCCTGAGGCTCCTAAATTTGTTTTAAACGGGATAATTTTTTACTGAACTCTCGCAAGTGCATAATAGAGACACATTTTCAAGCGATTATCATCTCAAGCAAGCGTCGCCGAAGGCGGCGAATATCCATAACCGCTGGTGAAGAGAGCGAAGCGAACGGAACCTGCGGTTTCACGGCAAGAAAATAAAACGTCCTCGAAGAGGGCGAACATAGAGAAGATTTACACAGCTTGCTTGTGTTCGCCCTCTTCGAGGACGTTTTTACCATCATTCATGTGACCGCAGGCTTCGCTGCCTTCGGCAGCTCAACCAGCGGTTATGGATATTCGCCGCCTTC
>OCRP01000295.1_pt1 | contig 55663 bp, 49 predicted proteins | sample 1538871 | NCBI WGS metagenome assembly OCRP01 (sample SAMN04571731, study PRJEB22368) | human gut metagenome | biome: human gut; material: stool | host: Homo sapiens | place: Luxembourg | collected 2012-09-20 | reverse complement strand
GTTCAAAGGATAGTAGATAGACAATTAACGTTATTCTAATTCGTCGAACTCACGTTAGTTTAAATAATCGGGACAAAGGTAGATATTTTTTGTGAAAAAGATTGTAAGGATGGCGAAAAAGATTAACAAGTACGAATTATTTCATAAGGCCTATTATGATAAATAGCAAATTCAAAGATTTTTATTCATCTCTCCTTTCTGTGTTTTTTCCCTTATTGTCGAATCTTTTGAAAATATTGTCGGATCTTTTGAAAAATAGCCATTAAGGCATTTATATAAATTTATTCTTTCTTTGTTTTACCAGATTTGTCATAACTTGTTTACCTTTTATAAAGGTTCTATTGTTGAGTTTATTATGTAAGTCGTTGGAATATGAGTTTTTTTTACTAATTTTGTAGCGCTTTTCATGGTAATAGTTCATTTTAAGAATTACATTTTACTAAAACAAGGAAAAGCGTCAAAAACAAGCCCAAGAAACAGATATGATAACAGTTGATGGATTGACCGTTGAGTTTGGCGGTACCACCCTTTTTAAAGACATTTCCTTCCAGATAAACGAGAAGGATCGTATAGCCCTTATGGGCAAGAACGGAGCCGGCAAGAGCACGCTATTGAAAATTATTGCAGGCGTGAGAAAAGCCACGCGCGGCTCTGTGTCGGCGCCTAAAGATTGCGTCGTTGCTTATCTGCCGCAGCACCTCATGACAGAAGACGGTCGCACGGTTTTTGACGAGACGTGTCAGGCGTTTGCCCATCTGCACGAGATACAGGCCGAGATTGACCGCATAAACAACGAGCTGACCACGCGAACCGACTATGAGAGCGACGAATATATGCAACTCATAGAAAAGGTGTCGACGCTCTCGGAGAAGTTTTATGCCATCGACATGACACATTTTGAAGAGGATGTGGAGAAGACGCTCCTCGGCCTTGGCTTTGAGAGAACCGATTTTAACCGTCCCACAAGCGAGTTTTCGGGTGGTTGGCGCATGCGCATTGAGCTTGCCAAACTGCTTCTCAAATCGCCCGATGTGCTGCTGCTTGACGAGCCCACTAATCACCTTGATATAGAGTCGATTGGATGGTTGGAAGACTTTATCATTAACAGTTCAAAGGCTGTTGTGGTGATCAGCCACGACCGCAAGTTTGTGGACAACATCACAACTCGCACCATCGAGGTGACCATGGGACGCATTTACGACTATAAGGCTTCTTACAGCCAGTATTTGGAGCTTAGGAAAGAGCGTCGCGAGCAGCAGATGAAGAAGTATGAGGAGCAGCAGAAGATGATTGCTGAAACGAAAGATTTTATAGAGCGTTTCAAAGGAACCTACTCTAAGACCCTTCAGGTGCAGAGCCGCGTAAAGATGCTTGAGAAGCTGGAGCTTATAGAGGTTGATGAGGAAGACACAAGCAGGCTTCGGCTGAAGTTCCCGCCCAGTCCGCGAAGCGGCGCCTACCCTATCCAGATGAGCGATGTGGGCATGGCGTTTGACGACAAGACGATCTTTAGCGGCGTGAACCTTACAGTAGAGCGCGGCGACAAGATTGCGTTTGTAGGTCGTAACGGCGAGGGAAAATCGACATTGGTAAAATGTATCATGGGACAGCTTAAGAACACGGGTAAGCTGGAGCTTGGCCATAATGTTCAGATAGGCTATTTTGCTCAGAATCAGGCTTCTCTGCTCGATGGTGAGCTTACGGTTTTCCAGACCATCGACGATGTGGCAAAGGGTGAGATAAGAAACAAGATTCGCGACCTGTTGGGCGCGTTCATGTTTGGAGGCGAAGATTCCACGAAGAAGGTCAAGGTGCTGTCGGGCGGCGAGCGCACCCGTCTTGCCATCCTTAAGCTTCTGCTTGAGCCTGTGAACCTGCTCATCCTTGACGAGCCAACGAACCACCTGGACCTTAAGACAAAGGATGTGCTGAAGCAGGCGCTGCAAGATTTTGACGGCACGCTCATCGTGGTAAGCCATGACCGCGACTTCTTGGACGGCCTCGTGAGCAAGGTTTACGAGTTTGGCCATGGTCGCGTTCGCGAACATCTCTGCGGCGTTTATGAGTTCTTGGAAACAAAGAAGATGGAGAGTTTGCAAGAGCTTGAGCAGAAATGACGTTTCTCTTTTTACGGAAAGACAATTGGCTTTTACGGAAAGACGTTAGACTTTCGTTGTCTTTAGAACCGTATAAAGAGGAGGGTGAAATAGAGCTCTGCCACAAGGATGTAGAGAACAAAGAGAGGAGCGAGATGCTCTATGCCCTTTGAAAGCATGGTGAGCATGCCGTCAAGACCTCGCACGGTTCCGCAGACCCACCCGTAGGTCAATGAGCAGATGGTAGCAAGGATGGCGAGCTGTGGCACGACGCTTGTGGAGAAACTGCTCGGAAACAAGTGGCCTGTTACGCTCAGCAGAGCTGCATGAGGCACAAGCGTAAGAAGACTTATCATGACAACGTAAGCAAGCACCTCGACAAAGACAAAGCGCAGGGCAACCCATTGTCGGTAAGACAATGGGTGCTTTACGAAAACAGAACACAGTCTGCTGTAGGCCACAGCACCCGATGCCACACACATCATGATGAGCCACACGAGGACATCGGTTGCCAACGCCTTTGTGCTCTGTCCGAAGAGCCATCGCAGCCCGTCGGCAGAAAACAGGGACCGCATGGCTATGTCGGGCCACACGGCTGTGATGATCCATGAGCCTAAGACCACCAATACCTCTACGGCAGCCACGATAACTATGAGCAAGGCACAGAACCTGCGAAAACGTCGCTCTATGTGGCGGCGGTTTCGCTCTCTTTTCTTGCTTGTTGTAATGATGTTGTTCATTTTGTATTATAAGTTAACGAGTGGACAAGTTGACAAGTGGACGAGTGGACAAGTAAACAAGTTGAGGATTGTCTATCTGGCTATCTTCTATTCCTCGTCAGGCACAAGGTTGTCGATGTCAAGTATGCGAAGCTCAAGAGCTTTGACAACAAGGCGCGTGGCGTTTATGCCCAGTCCGCCATTGCCGTTTGGAAAGAGCTTCTGTACCAGTTCGTTCTGCCGCTTCTCCAAGCTCTTCACGCCAAAAGGCATTCCCTTGAGGTTTGAGATCTGCTCCTTAGTGTAGCCTAATGCAAGATGGCGCAGGAAGCGCTCGTCATACTCGTCGAGCTCATAATCTATTATTGCCTCTTGGTGAGCGATCTCCGACCCAATGCTGTTCTTGAAACGCTCAACGATCTTGTTGAGAATGGGTTGGTTAAAGACCATCCGCTTTCCATACATCACGCTCGCCACGTCGCTACGGGTGAGCATCTCGCCTGTCTTCAATATTATGCCGTCGCAACCAGCATCGAGCACATCGACCCACAACTTCTCGTTAAGTATTTCGCCTGTAAAGATGAGCACCTTGATGTCGGGATGCATTTCCTTTACATGACGGCAGATCTCAACGCCAACGGTTGTGGAGCCACCCAGTCCGAGGTCAAGCAAAATGAGGTCGGGGATCTGCTGCTTAAGCAAGCGCCAGAAGTCGGGCTCGTTTGCAGCCGTACCGATGATTTCTGCTTCAGGAATGTCGTTATGCAGGATGCCTTCTGTACCTTTCAGTTCGAGAGGCACATCTTCTACTATGATAACTTTAAATTTTTCCATATTTTCTGTGTTATTGTTATTTCTATTGTTGTTCCCCCATCAGGAGCTGCAAAAGCCTGGATGCCACAACCGCGGGCATTGGTTGTCTCTCCCAACTCGCGTATGATCTGCCGGCAGATGAGCAAGCGAAAATCGGCTGTTGATGGCGTGAACAGTTCCTGTATCTGCTGAGCAGAGAGCTTGAGGGTGTGGAGGGTCGTTGTGATCCTCACATAGAGTCTGTCAATGTCTTGATGATCAAAGGAGAGCTGCTCCTGTGGCACGATCTTTCGCAACAGAGAGATGGCGTAGCCAGCCGTGGCGTAAGAGAAGCGCACCTGAGGTGCTGTCTGCCGTTGCGCTTGCTCGCTAAGAATGCTGAAGAGCTCTCTATAATAGTAGACCAGCTCGCGTATGACGTTGATGTCTCGCGATGGCGAATCGACCATCTGCATTATGCGGCAAGGGTAATACATGGTCTCGTGCTTCAGCGTTGAAAGGCAGTTGTCGAGCACGCTGTTGCTCACATGCAGCCTGTCGCGCTCATATTGCAGCCTTTGCAGCTCGTCCTCAGCCAGGGAGAGCTTCTGCTGCATGTCTTCCCCGCTCGACTTGTCGGCTTGCAGGGTGGTCTCTATCTGGTCCACTATTTCGGTAAGCTGCTCTATCTGCGAATCGTCAGCAGCCGTGTTGCGAAGGTCTTTCCACAGCCCCTTTATGGCATCGTCTTTCTGTTGTGCCGTCTTGCTGTTGTCAAGGAGCACCTTGCCAATCTCTTCTATGCGTTCTACGGCGCTACGGTAACGCAGACGGTAACGATAATAGAAGAGATAGTAGAGCGGGAAGATGCTCACCAAGAGGAGAGACAGAATGATGATGGCCACGTTCTTGTTGGTCTCGCTCTTCTGCATGAGCTTCACATATTGTGCAAGCGAATTGTCGGCGCTGGTGTCGCGAAACAGTTGAGTGTAGACCTTATTGTTATAAGCGTATGTGTCCCATTGATGTAAGGCAAGGGCTGCTACGGCCGACTCGTTACGCATGTCGAGAATAATGCTATAGTTGCAGGGCAGACCCGAGTAGAACCATTTAATCTCTGCAGCCTCTTTAGCGTCGCCTGTGGTTGTGATGAGCTGTCGGCCTCGCGGGCGTAGCGTCAGATAATAGCGGTTTAGCCACATGCGGCAACTGTCGGCGTAAATCATGGTTTGCGTATATCGGGCTGCTATGTTGCTGTAATAGGCGCTGTCGGCGTAGGAACTTGCTTTCTGCAAGCAAAGGGCTGTTTGCTGCTGTTGCTGTGATGTTTTGGCAAAACATTCCATGCTTCCACCAAATGTGCTTAGCATGAGGAGAAGCCCTATCATGTAGAGCTTGCGCACACCTCCCTTTGGCAGACTGAAGAAGAATCGGCTGCCCTGCCCTACTGTGCTCTCTACGCCTATGTGGCAGACGCTGAAGATAGAGCTGAGCTTCTTGTATTTCTCTATAATGCCTTTACAGTTGATCAGTCCGAAGCCATGCGACTTTTTCTTTACGCCCACCGCCGCAGAGCTTTGCGTTGTTGTGGTGCCCAACTGCTCGTCCACTATGACCTTAGCGTTGAACAGGCTGTCGATCTGCTCTTGTGTCATGCCGCAGCCGCTGTCAGAGACGCTAATCTCTACCGCCTCTTCTGTGATCCTTGCTTCAACACGCACATGGCCCCCGGAAGGTGTAAAATGGCGTGCGTTCTCGGTAAGCGTGTTGAGCATGAAGAGCGTGAGCGTGCGGTCGGCTTTTACCACAGCCTGTGTCGGCACTACCTCAAAGGAGATGTGCTTTAGGTTAAACTCCATGCGGCTCTTGTCGATGATGTCAAAGAGCTGCTGCAAGCGGAAACTCTCTACGCGCACCGTGAGGTCGCCACGACGCAGCTTTATCCATTGTGTCAGGGCGTTGTTATATTCGTTAATCTTTCCGGCCAGCTCCATGACATAAGCGTAACGGCTCTCTATCAAAGGGTTGACGGAAGGCGCCTTTTCTGTCTGCGCCAGCTTATCCACCTCTCCGGCAATGCGGTCGATGAGGGGCATTATGTTGCCCACGAGCGAAATTTTGGCTCTCTGCTCAATGTTCAGGCGGTTGTTGTCGTCGAGCTGCACACGCGCCACCGCCGTCTCTTCCTCAATCTCTTCAAGCCGTTCGTTACAGGCTTGCTGCTCGTCTTCACGCGCCTTCTTCCACAGCACCAGCGGTTCAACAACGTCGTCGGGCAAGCTTCGTGTGCCTTCCTTTCGACGCATGTGGTTAAGCCATACAAGCAGAGAGATGAGCACAAGCACCACCACCCCCACGGCTCCGATCATGAGGTTCAGTTGTGCTGCCGTCTGGTCAAGCTGGTCGGCACGCGCCTCGAGCTGGCGGTCCTGACGTGTTACCTCCTGAAGGTCAAGATACAGGTTGCGGTTCAGGTCGCTCATGGCCTTGTTGTCGAGTGCCGAATAGACCATGGAGAGCTTCTCTCGAATGGAGGCCACAAGGTCTGGCGCACGATCCACGCGCCTGTTTGTTGCGAGAGCGTTGTTAAGACAGATGAGAGCAGAAGAATAGTCGTGTATGTCGAAATAACATTGTGCGAGCGTTCTGTAAGCGCCTGCCTTCTGATAGACGTCGCCATAGCTGCTGAAGAGGTCGAGAGCACGCAGGGCAAGGTTGCCGGCAATGAGCGTGTCTGCCATCTTGTCTACGTTCACAAACTCCATCTCCTGCACGTTGTTGCGCAGAAGCATGGCCCGCATCTTGTCGTTCTGAAGATGTTCACTTATGCCTTGCAGAGAGTTTGCTTCCCAATAAGGATAGTTATACTGTCGCGAGAGGAGATAACAACGCATGAGATAGTTGAACTCTTCCTGGCATATTGTTTCGGCTGAGCCGTCTCTTAAGATTCCTCCTGAGCCAATGTTGTAATAATAGTTGAGCAGCTGCGCTGTGTCCTTTACCACATCGCCGTTCGGGTCGATGAGCAAGAGTTGGTCAGCTCCCTTTTTGTCAAGTCCCACATAATAGAAATAGGTGGAAGCAACGATGTTAAACTCGCTACAGGCATAGACAAAACGCTCATGCTGATGAGTGTTGAGCGTCTGCTCATCGGTCTTAATGCGCGACATCAGTTGGCTTGCGAGCTGCATGTATGTGTAGAAATCTTTGTTCTTGCTCTTGCGCTGGCAGAGACGCATAAACTGAACATAGGCCACGAGCTGTTCCACAAGGTTGTCGCTCACGCCGGCAGCATAACGCAGGAACTCTTCGGCCCGTCCATAGTTCATCTTTGCCAAGCACACAAAGGCGAGATTGTTGTAGCTTTCGGCCACGCCTGCATCGTAGCCCTTGCTCAACTTCAAGGCCTGAAGGGCGTAAGCTCGTGTTTGAGCCAGACTTCTATAATGAGCGTCATAAGAGTGCTCGTTCAGCATGTCCACTTGTGCCACACGCTTGCTGTCGGAACATGCTCCCAAGAGCGTTGCCCCGACAAACATAAGGATGAATATGAGCACATGTCGATGTTTCATTTCTTTTTCGTTTTATTGCCTTGCTCCACGTTTCGCGACCGTTGTTCGCTCCGTTTTCGTTTTCCGTCTTCGTTCCGTCCTCGTTCCGTCTTCGTTCTGATAAAGAGGATAAGTGGAGCAAAATTAGCCAAAACAATTTGAATGATGAAAAAAATATGACACAAATAGATGCTTGCTGTAAAAAAAACGGCAATAAGATATATTTTTGTGGCTGTGTGTTCACACAATTCAACTTTTATTCGTAAATTTGCATAATTATAAAGTCGAGACAAAAGTTACATTTTTATATAAGAGCGTATGAACGAGAAAATAAGAATAAAAGACATTGCCGAGAGAGCAGGTGTGTCGGTAGGAACAGTAGACCGTGTGCTACACGACCGTCCTAACGTGTCGAAGCCGGCACGCGAGAAGGTTGAGCGTGCGCTCAAAGAGATGAATTATCAGCCAAATGTTTACGCCAGTGCGCTTGCCTACAACCGCACATACAAGTTTGCCTTGCTCATTCCCAAGCATGAGAGCGAAGCCTACTGGGAAGAGGTGGAGCAAGGCGTGAAGAAAGCCATTGAGGCGCGTCGCGACTTCCACATAGGCGTTGAGATGTTTTTTTACCAGCGTTTCAACAACCAGTCGTTTGAAGAAGAATACACCAAATGTCTTGACGGCCAGATTGACGGCGTCATTATCGTGCCTGTAGATCTTGAAACGACGCGACAGTTTACGAACAAGCTCCATGAGCGTAGCATCCCGTTCGTTATGCTCGACTCCTACATGCCCGACCTTCGCCCCCTCTCTTTCTTCGGACAAGACTCGTTCTGTAGCGGATTCTTTGCAGCCCGCATGCTTATGCTCATAGCTAATGAAGACAAGCAGATAATGCTCATGAAGCAGATGAAGGACGGTCGCGTTACGAGCAAGCAGCAGGCAAACCGTGAGGTTGGATTCCGCCACTACATGCACGACCATTTCCCGTCAACGGAGATTGTTGAACTGCAATTGCCGTTCAACGGCACGCGGGCCGAGTATGATGCTGAGCTGAAAGCGTTCTTTGAAGAGCATCCCCAGATTCACAACGGCATCTCACTCAACTCAAGAGCCCACATCGTCGGCGAATGGCTGTTGCGCAACAACCGCCGCGACATACAGATTATGGGCTACGACATGGTTGCCAAGAACGCCGAGTGTCTGCGCCAAGGAAGCATCTCGTTCATCATTGCCCAGCACGGCTATCAGCAAGGCTTCTGCTGTGTAGACACGTTGTTCAAGGCCGTTGTGTTGAGAAAGAAAGTGCGCCCGATCAACTATATGCCCATCGAGCTGTTGACAAAAGAGAATGTCGATTTCTACCGACGCACACAGCTGTAAGAGGATGAAAGGTTTGTTTGCTTTAAGTCCGCTTCTCGTTTTTGTAGCCATATATCTCATCAGCTCCATCGTTGCGGGCGATTTCTACAAGGTGCCCATAAGCGTGGCGTTCATGCTCGCCTCCATCTACGCCATAGCCATAAGCCGCGGTCCCATGCAACAACGTGTTGAGACGTTCAGCAAGGGAGCAGGCAAGCCAGGCATCATGCTCATGCTCTGGGTGTTTGTGTTGGCCGGTGCTTTTGCTGCCAGCGCCAAGGACATAGGCTGCATCGACTCAACCGTTGCGCTCATGCTTCGCATTGTGCCTGAGCGGTTTATCCTGCCAGGCATCTTTCTTACGACCTGTTTCGTGAGCATGGCCATCGGCACGAGCGTTGGCTGCATCGTGGCTCTTGTTCCCATTGCTGCTGGTCTTGCCACAGCCACAGGCAGCTCCTTGCCGCTCTTTGTGGGTATGGTTGTTGGCGGCGCTTTCTTTGGCGACAATCTTTCGTTCATATCAGACACGACCATTGCCGCCACAACATCTCAAAACTGCCGAATGGCAGACAAGTTCAGGGCAAATGTCTGGCTTGCTTTTCCTGCTGCCATCGTGGTGCTCGCAACCTATGCCTTCATGGGGCAAGACATGAACACCCCTCCCACTCCACCAACCGTCGACACGATAAAGATCATTCCTTATCTGGCTGTTCTTGTGGCTGCCTTGGCAGGCTTAAACGTCATGAGCGTGCTCACGTTGGGCATAGTGCTCACAGGCGTCATAGGAGTGGCAACAGACAGCACGGACCTCTATGGCTGGATGGGGTCTATGGGCAACGGCATAATGGGCATGGGCGAACTCATCATTATCACCATGCTTGCAGGCGGACTGTTTGAGATGGTCAAGGTAGCAGGAGGCGTGAGCTACATTATAAGCAAAACTACAACCCACATACACGGAAAGCGTGGTGCAGAGACAGTTATGGGCTCTCTCGTAGCCATGGTAGACGTGTGTACAGCCAACAACACGGTAGCCATCATAACGGTTAGCGGAATAGCAAAACAGCTGAGCGAGAAGTTCGGCATAGACCCCCGCCGCACAGCTTCGCTTCTCGACACGTTCTCATGTATAGCGCAAGGCATCATTCCCTATGGCGCCCAAATGCTTATGGCCTCGGGATTGGCAAAACTCTCACCCGTTGAGATCTTGCCTTATCTCTATTATCCTTATGCTTTGGCAGCTGTGACCATGGCAAGCATCGTGTTGCGATTTCCGAAGAGATTCACGCGATAAGAAGAGATTCACGCGATAAGACGAGATATTCACGCGATAAAAAATTCACGCGATAAAAAAGGAACGGGTCTGGGGACGTTGTTTATGCAAGATGTTGTTTAAAAGTTTTTTCATCGATAGATATGTTAAAGATGGACATCATTAAACGCAATTTCTTTCGGCTGCTTCGTTGTGGAGCCTTGAACGACATGGAGCCTCTTGAACCCATGTCGCTCTTTAAATGGGAGAAGCTGTTTCGCCTCATGATCTATAAGAACACAGAGGCTGTGGCGGCTGCTGCCGTGAACAGCTATGCCCAACAACAGCCGGAGGCAATGACCAAGCAGGCGGTAAACCTCTTCTCAAAAATGTCTGGAGCACGGTCCGGACAGTCGGTTGTGTCGCTTCCCGAGGCCCAGATGAGCAATTTTATGCTCAACCGCCGTCTTAACAACATCAGGGAAAAGGAGCTCCACGCCATTGACACATCTGTCGAGACGCTTAACGCGCTAAACATCATCCTTTATAATGTTTATCTCTTGCTCAACAGCGGCTTGTCGCTTAACGCCATTCTCTGCCTGGGCAAATATATGCGCACCTTTGGCGACAAGGTCGACTTTGTGAAGCTCGACAGCTGGCTCGCGTCCTTACACATGGCACGCATGGCTCAGCTTGAAGGAAGCGTGCTCACCATGTTCTTTGGTTTCGACAAGGAGGAGCTGCCGTTCATGCGGAGAGAAAGTCCCGATGCTGCCAAGGTGGTGGCTCGTGCCCTGAGCAAACGTGCCGCCAGCGATGCTGAGGACATGCGCTTCTGGGAGGCAAAGACCGGCTTTGTGGCTGGCGACACAACCGTGTTGCGCCGCAAGATCTGGGCTGCCGTGCGCTACATGAGTTTCGCTCCCGTGGAGGCTTCAAGCAATTTCTTGAAGAACCTGTCGAACAGCCTGGCAAAGATTGAAGAATGATTTTCTTTTATAACATCTCATATAACATCTCAAGTTATAATTCTAATTAAGACAAAGGTCTGTTTTTTATTTATCGTTAAAAACAGATCTTCTTTTGCGCAGAAAAAAAGGAAATGAAACAACTGAAAGGAAATGAAGGCATAGAGCGTAGCTTGTTGCTCACGATGGCCGTTATTGCAGGATTGACCGTGGCCAACTGCTACTATAACCAACCGCTTTTGGAGATGATCCGTCACGACCTGGGGGTGAGCCAACATGAGGCCAACCTCATAACCGTCGTCACACAGATTGGTTATGCGCTGGGCTTGTGCTTCCTCATCCCCATGGGTGACCTCTACTCGCGCCGCCGCATAATTGTTGTAAACATGTCGGTTGCAGCCATTATGGCAATCGTTATTGCTTTCGCCCACAGAATATGTATTGTTTGGGGAGCCTCTCTCCTGTTGGGCGCCTGTTCCGTAATTCCACAATTTTTCATACCCATCGCCGGACAATATTCGGAGAAGAAGAACAAAAGCAGGAACATGGGCATCGTGCTGTCGGGTCTGCTCACGGGCATTCTTGCATCGAGAGTGGTTAGCGGCTATGTGGGCGAATGGTTAGGCTGGCGCGAGATGTTTGTCATAGCTGCCCTTGTGATGGTTTTGTGTATGGCGCTCACGCTAAAGATAATGCCACAAATGGAAAGCAACTATGTGGGCACTTATAAGGGCCTGATGGCCAGCGTCTTCAACATCGTGACGAGCAACGGTCGAATACGCCTTTACGCCGTCCGTGCCGCCTTTAGCTTTGGCAGCATGATGGCCATCTGGTCGTGCCTTGCCTTCAGGTTGGCAGAAGCTCCCTTCTTCTCGGGTAGCGAGATGGTTGGAACCTTAGGCTTGTGTGGCATTGCCGGTGCCTTGGCAGCAAGCGGCATGGGAAAGCTCGTCAACCAATGGGGCATAAGAAAGATGAGCATTTACGGGGCTTGTTTGCAGCTTGTGGCTTGGTCTACGGCTTATCTGTTTGGCAACACATTCACTGGTCTTGTTTTAGCTATAATATTGGTAGACATAGGTTTACAATGTCTGCAACTGAGCAACCAGAGCGGCTGCATCCAGGAAATGCCCGAAGCCTCCAACAGGGCTAACACCATCTTCATGACCACCTATTTTATTGGTGGCTCCTTCGGTACCTATTGTGCCGGAATGGCGTGGACACACCACGGCTGGCTTGGCGTGTGTGCTGTTGGCGCCGTCTTGGCAACAATTTCGCTCCTCATAACATGTTTGAACGGTAAGAATATTTAATAATAAATGCCACCATTAGAGACGGTTTGTGTCTGATGGTGGCATTTTGCTGGTGTCATTTTGCCGGTGCCATTTTGCTGGCGGCATTTCCTTTTTAGCCCTTCCCTTGGGCTAAGTGACGCTAAAAAAACAACTTGGTACGATTTGAGAGAAATATGTATCATATAAAGATGGTATCTGCTTTATCTTTTTGGCTATTTTCCTCCCTCTCATCGGTCGTGTAGCCCGCTACACTCCCTCTTCGAGTGAGAAAAATAGCTCAAAAATATAAAGCTCAAATCATACCAATTTATTTTTTTACCGTCACTAACTGTTTTTTTTTATTTGAACAATCCGAAGAGTGTTGCGTCAATTTTGTCAGTAATGCGTCTGAAGGCCTCTGTGTCCGACTCAAACTTTTGAGTGTCGCCGTCCACGATTATCAGCTTGCCCTTATAGTCTTTTATCCACGCCTCGTAACGGTCGTTCAGACCCGTAAGATAGTCGATGCGTATGGTCTGCTCACACTCGCGTCCGCGTTTTCCGATCTGGTTGATGAGGTTTGGCACCGACGAGCGTATGTAGATCATGAGGTCGGGCAGCTTCACAAGCGTCATCATGGTTTGGAAGAGGTCCGAATAGTTGTTGAAGTCGCGGTCTGACATGTAGCCCTGTCCGTGAAGGTTGGGCGCAAAGATGCAGGCATCCTCAAAGATCGTACGGTCCTGTATGATGTCCTTGTCGCTCTGGCTTATCTCCACCACCTCTTTAAAGCGCTTGTTGAGGAAATAGATCTGCAGGTTAAACGACCATCTCGACATGTCCTTATAGAAGTCGTCAAGATAAGGGTTGTGCTCCACAGGTTCAAAACGTGGTGACCAGTTGTATCTCTTTGCCAACATCTTGGTCAGGGTGGTCTTGCCGCTGCCAATGTTACCGGCTATTGCTATGTGCATTGTTGTGTCTCTTTTTTTTAGTTTTGATGAGTTAGATTGTAGATGGCAAGATGGCGTCGATCTTGTCTGTTATAAACTTGAAGTCTTCAGGACGCGTTTTATAGTCGAGCTTGTCAACATCTATGACGAGCACCTTACCCTTATATTTGTTACGGATAAAATCGTCATACCTTTCGTTCAGTCCTTGCAGATACTCGATAGGTATTTTCTGCTCACACACCCTTCCCCTCTTCTGTATGTTCTCCACCAGATGCGGTACCGACGCTCTGAGATAGATCATGAGGTCGGGCAGCTTAACCTTCTCGACCATAATCTCATAGAGCTCCATGTAGGTCTCAAAATCGCGGTCACTCATGTTGCCCTGCGAGTAGTTGTTGGCTGTAAACACAAAGACCCCTTCATGGAGCGTGCGGTCCTGGATGACCGTGTTCTCCGAATGTGAGAAGTCGAGCACAACCTTGAAACGTTCCTTCAAGAAGAACACCTCCATGGCAAACGACCACCTCTGCAAGTCCTTGTAGTAGTCGTCCATATAAGGATTGTCCACCACCGTCTCGTAACGCGGTTCCCATTGGTAATGCTCGGCAAGCATCTCCGTGAGCGTGGTCTTGCCACAACCAATATTTCCTGCTATTCCTATATACACTTGTTGAAATTCTGTAGATTTAGAAAATTAAATAACTTTGCAAAAGTAGTGAAAAAATATTTATTTCCTGCCAGAAACAAGCAAAAATGTTAAGCATCCCTTAAAACTTTTTGTGCCGACGAAACATCTTGCTAAAGCAAAAGGCAAACGTTTGGCATGGGCGATAGAAGGAAACAAGACACAAATGTTGGTTGTGCTGACGCTAAATAAATTGAAAAACGTTTGGCTATGCAACAGTTTTTAGGTAATTTTGCAAAAACAATAAAACAAAAACATCAGTTATGCAACCATTATTCATTGCTGGCCCTTGTGTTATAGAGAGCGCCGAGCTGCTTGCCAACGTGGCAACAACCATAAGCGACATAAACAGGCGGCTGGGTACCGACATTATATTTAAAGCCTCGTTTGACAAGGCCAACCGCACATCCATCCACTCGTTCCGCGGCCCCGGGCTGGAGAAGGGTCTTCAGATGCTTGCCGACATAAAGCAGCAGTTTGGTCTGAAAATTCTTACCGACATCCACGAGAGCTGTCAGGCCGAAGCCGTGGGACAGGTTGTTGACGTCATCCAGATTCCTGCCTTCCTCTGCCGCCAGACCGACCTGCTCGTGTCTGCTGCCAAGACAGGCTGCACGGTAAACATCAAGAAGGCGCAGTTTTTGAGCGGCAAGGACATGGTCTACCCCGTTGAGAAAGCCCGCGAGGCAGGTGCCAAGGACGTGTGGCTCACGGAGCGCGGCAACATGTATGGCTACAACAACCTGGTTGTCGACTTCCGCAACATTAGCGACATGCTCGAAATAACCCCTCGTGTTGTCATGGACTGCACCCACAGCGTGCAACGCCCGGGCTCTGGCAACGGCACCACGGGCGGCGACCGCCGCTTCATTCCCTCCATGGCTCTGGCAGCAAAGGCCTTTGGCGCCAACGGCTTTTTCTTCGAGGTCCATCCCGATCCCGACCACGCCCTTAGCGACGGCCCCAACATGTTGCAGAGCGACAAGCTGGAAGAACTTATAAAGGAGATTTTAAAGTGAATTAGCTGACGAGTTGACGAGTTGACAAGCGGCGAGCGACGAGCGGCAAGTTGACGAGCGACAAGTTAACAAGAAACGACGTTATCCGAAAACCAAAATATGATGATGAACCCTACAGTAACAGAACGGATGAAAAACGTGAGAACCTATGCGGCCAACTGCCTTAAGGAAGAGGCACAGGCCATCATGAGTCTCATACCTTTACTTGACGACAACTTTGACAAGGCGGTGGAGATGATGTACAGCTGCCAAGGAAAAGTGATCGTAACAGGTGTCGGCAAGAGCGGACACATAGGTGCCAAGATTGCGGCAACGCTCTCAAGCACAGGCACCCCGTCGTTCTTCCTCAACCCCCTCGACGCCTATCATGGCGACCTCGGCGTGGTGACCTCACAAGACATCGTGGTGGCCATCAGCAACTCGGGACAGACCGACGAGCTGCTGCGCTTCGTGCCGATGCTCATACACATGGGCATCCCTATCATAGGCATGAGCGGCAACCCCAAGTCGTTGCTGGCAAAATATTCGAACGTCCACATCAACGTGGCCGTTGAGCGCGAGGCCTGTCCCCTGAACCTCGCTCCCACAAGCAGCACCACGGCCGTGCTCTCTATGGGCGACGCCCTGGCTGTGGCCCTCATGGTGGTCCGCAACTTCAAGCCCAAAGACTTTGCCCAGTTCCACCCCGGCGGCGAGCTTGGCAAGCGCCTGCTCACCACGGCTGCCGACGTCATGCGCACAGAAGACATGCCGATCATTCCGCAAGAAATGCACCTCGGCGAGGCCATCATTCATGTGAGCAAAGGCAAGCTCGGCATGGGCGTGGCTCTGCATGAGGACGGAAGCATTGCCGGACTCATAACCGACGGCGACATAAGACGCGCCATGGAGAAATGGCAAGCCCAATTCTTCGACAAGACCGTCAGCGACATCATGACGCGCGCCCCCAAGATCGTGTCGACGCAGACCAAAATCAGCGAGATACAGCACATCATGAACAAATATAAAATCCACTCTGTACTGGTGGCCGACAACGACCGTCATCTGCTCGGCATCGTAGACCATTACAGGTGCATGGTATAGGAAATGTAAAAACATTTGATGAAACATTATTTATTTTTTAGGGCAGCGGTCCTGACAATGCTGCTGTGTCTTACAGCCGTTGTCGCCACACAAGCGCAAAGCGCTACGGAAGGCCGTGAGGCCGTGACCAGCGACTCGCTGATTGCCCTGCAGCTGAGACAGGAGGGCGTGACGTTCTCTCACGACAACAGCGTGACGCTTCTCATGAGCGGACAGGAGAAGTTTGACGACATGTTCAAGGCCATCAAGAAGGCACGCAGCAGCGTGCACCTTGAATATTTCAATTTCCGCAACGACTCCATAGCCTCTCTCCTCTTCGACCTCTTGGCCGAGAAAGCCAAGGAGGGTGTTGAGGTAAGGGCGCTGTTCGATGCCTTCGGCAACAGCAGCAACAACCGTCCGCTGCGCAAACGCCACCTCACGGCGCTCAGGGAGAAGGGCATAAAGATCTACGAGTTTGACCCCCTCACCTTTCCATGGGTCAACCATGTGTTCCACCGCGACCATCGCAAGATCGTGGTCATCGACGGCAAGATTGCCTACACGGGCGGCATGAACGTGGCCGACTATTACATCAAGGGCACCAAGGTGGTGGGCTCATGGCGCGACATGCATTGCCGCATAGAAGGCTCTGAGGTCAACACCCTGCAACGCATCTTCATGCGAATATGGAAAAAGGTCACGGGCGAGGAGCTGCAAGGGGCAAAATATTACAGGGGCTATTTCACGCCGCCCTATCTTGAAGGTCTCAAGCCCGACACCACGGCAACGGCCGGACGGAAGACGGTGGGCATAATAAACCGCGAGCCGCGAACGTCGAACAAGATCATCAGGCAGTTTTATCTGCAAGCCATCAACGACGCCCAAGACAGCATAAAGCTCGTAAACCCCTACCTCACCCTGTCGCACCCTCTGAAGAAAGCGCTCAAGAACGCCATAAAGCGCGGCGTGAAGGTGGAGGTCATGGTCTCCACACACAGCGACATTCCGCTCACCCCCGACTGTGTGTTCTACAACGTACACAAGCTCATGAAGCATGGAGCAAAGGTGTGGATGTATGAGCCGGGCTTCCACCACACAAAAATAATAATGGTCGACGGGCGCTTCTGCACCGTGGGAAGCGCCAACCTCAACTCGCGTAGCCTGAGGTTCGACTATGAGGAGAACGCCGTGATCCTTGACCCCCACACCACGCGCGAGCTCAACGACATGTTTGAGCGCGACAAGGCCGACTCGTTCTTGCTCACCCCCTCGTCATGGAACAAGTTTCGCACGCCTTGGCAGAAGTTTGTCGGATGGTTTGCTCATCTGCTCACCCCCGTGCTGTAAGACCCGCGGCAGAGGCTTGCCCATGCAGACGGCCAAGGCCAGGCAAACCCGGCAACGGGCAGGCAAACCGGGCAACGGGCGGCAATCTCAACAGATGCAAAAAACAAGTAAAGATAAAAGATGAATACAATATTAAAATATTTCCCCGACATCACAGAGGAGCAACGCCGACAGTTTGAGGCGCTGGCAGACCTCTACACCTCCTGGAACAGCAAGATAAACGTCATATCAAGAAAAGATATCGACAACCTCTATTCGCACCATGTGCTCCACTCGCTCTCCATAGCACGCTTCGTGAAATGGAAACCCGGCACGCGCATACTCGATTTCGGCACGGGCGGCGGCTTCCCGGGCATTCCCCTGGCCATCATGTTCCCCGACTGCCATTTTAAGATGATCGACGGCACGGCAAAGAAAATTCGTGTGGTCAACGAGGTGGCAACAGCCATTGGTCTGAAGAACGTGGAGGCCGTGCAGCTCAGAGGCGAGGAGGAACACGCCAAGTTCCACTTTGTCGTGAGCCGCGCCGTCATGCAGCTGCCCGACCTCATGAAGATCGTGCGCAAGAACGTGTCGAAGGAGCAGCAAAACGCCCTGCCCAACGGCGTGATCTGTCTCAAGGGAGGCAACGTGAACGAAGAGGGCAAAGCCTTCCGCAACGTCATGCAGACAGCCGAGATCAGCCAATGGTTTGACGACGAATGGTTCAAGGAGAAATATCTCGTTTACGTCCCTGTTTGACAAGCTACTGTTTAACAACCCCAGTTTAACAACCCCAGTTTGACAACCCCAGTCTTTTTTTAGAAACGGCATGTCTCAACACATGCGCAAACATTTTTTTCAAGATGATAAATATAGAACGCTTCGCCTGTAACATGTTGCAGGAAAACTGTTATATCGTAAGCGATGAGACAAAACAATGTGTCATCATCGACTGTGGCGCCTACTATGAAGAGGAGCGCAAGGCCATTGCCCGTTATGTCAGCGACAACGGGCTCAAACCCGTGCACCTGCTTGTGACCCACGGACATCTGGACCACAACTTCGGCAACGCTTTCGTAGAGAAAGAGTATGGGCTCAAGCCCGAGGTCTCACATGCCGACCAACGGCTCATGGAGCACATGGAGGAACAGGCCCAGACCTTCAACGTGACGCTCAACGAAGCCCTGCCGCCCGTGGGACGCTATTTTGAAGACGGCGAGCAGATAACCTTCGGCTCTCACAAGCTGACCGTCATACCCACCCCGGGCCACACACGCGGCTCCGTGTGCTTCTATTGTGAGCAGGAGCACGTCATGTTTACAGGCGACACGCTCTTCAAAGGCTCCATCGGCAGAACCGACTTTGAAGGGGGCAGCATGTTGCAGATCATTCAGAGCCTGCGCATGATCGCCCAGATGCCCGACAACATCGTGGTGCTCTCAGGACATGGAGAGAAGACCACCTTGGGCTTTGAGCTGGCACACAATCCTTACATGGACAGATAAAGAACCGAACTTTCACAAAAGAAGATTTTTTTGCACCACGCTTCTTGCGCCCGTTAGAAGCGCAAGAACGTCAAGGGAGAGAAGCGCAAGCGCGAAACAAAAAAAAGAGAAAGAAGGCATAAAGAACAGATGACAAACGAAGGAAAGGCAGAAAAGATCGTTTTGGGCATTGACCCCGGAACAAACGTCATGGGCTACGGACTGCTGCGCGTGCGCGGCAACAAGGCCATGATGGTGGCCATGGGCGTGATCGACATGCGCAAACAAAGCGACCCCTACCAACGGTTGGGCCACATCTTTGAACGGGTCACGGGCATCATCGACGCCTTCCACCCCGACGAGATGGCCATCGAGGCACCCTTCTTCGGAAAGAACGTGCAGTCGATGCTCAAGCTCGGACGGTCGCAGGGCGTGGCCATTGCCGCCGCCGTGCACAAAGGCATGCTCATACACGAGTATGCGCCCATGAAGATAAAGATGGCCCTCACGGGGCAGGGACAGGCCTCAAAGGAACAGGTGGCTGGCATGCTTCAGCGCTTGCTCAACATTGCTGCCGACGAGATGCCACAGTTTATGGATGCCACCGACGCCCTTGCCGCAGCCTACTGCCATTTCATGCAGATGGGACGGCCGCAGAACGACACCCACTATGGCAGTTGGAAAGATTTTGTTACGAAGAATCAGGATAGACTATGCAAAAAGTGATTGACATTAAGGACGGCGTGACACGCATGCCGGCATGGAGAATGAGACAGCCCGTCAATTTTGAGCTGCTCAAGGGCGAGAACCTGGCCATCGTGGGCCCTAACGGAGGAGGCAAGTCGATGTTTGTCGACATACTTATCGGCCGCCATCCGTTGCTGGGCGACAACCCCAAGTATGACTTCTCGCCAACAGACAAGGAGCTCGTCTCTGACAACATCAAATATATCGCGTTCCGCGACACCTATGGAGGCGACAACGACCGCACCTACTTCCTTCAGCAACGCTGGAACCAGACCGAGATTGACGAGGCTACCGTGACCGCCCGCCAGAAGCTCGACGAGGCCTACAGACTCGCCGGCGACGACACGCCCGAGCGCCAGCTCCTCAAGAAACACATCTACGAGCTGTTCCACCTCGAGACCGTGCTCGACAAATATGTCATAATGCTCTCCAGCGGCGAGTTGCGCAAGCTCATGCTCGCCTCTTCCATCTTTGCCGCCCCCAAGGTGCTCATCATCGACAACCCCTTCATTGGTCTTGACGCCGAGACACGCTCCCAGCTCAACGACCTGCTGAAGACCATGATCGACGACGGCACCATGCAGATCGTCATCGTGCTGAGCAAGAACGACGACATACCAGAGTTTATAAGTCATGTGGTCGAGGTCAAGGACATGGTCGTAGGCCCCAAGACCTCCCTCAGCCAGTATCGCGACAGCCTCGAGGCCGTGCCCCCTCATGTGCTCACCGACGACAAGCGACAGGCCATAATAAGCCTACCACACACCACACGCGACTATCACTCTGACGAGGTGGTCAACATGAACGCCGTGAGCATTCGTTACGGCGAGCGCACCATCCTCAAGGAGCTGTCATGGCAGGTGATGAACGGCGAGCGATGGGCGCTGAGCGGACAGAACGGAGCGGGCAAGTCGACGCTCCTGAGCCTCGTCTGCGCCGACAACCCACAGAGCTATGCGTGCGACATCTCCCTCTTTGGCTACAAGCGCGGAAGCGGAGAGAGCATCTGGGACATAAAGAAGCACATAGGCTATGTGTCGCCTGAGATGCACAGAGCTTATCACCGCGACATAAAAGCCCTGAAGATTGTGGCAAGCGGACTGAGCGACACGGTGGGCCTCTACATGAAGCCCGACGAGGAGCAGACCGCACGTTGCCTCTTCTGGATGAATGTTTTCGGCGTGGGCGACAAGGCCGAGACCAGCTTCCTGAAGATGTCGGACGGCGAGCAGCGCCTGGTGCTCCTGGCACGGGCATTTGTGAAAGACCCCGAGCTACTTATCCTCGATGAGCCGCTCCACGGGCTCGACGACCGCAACCGCCGACTGGTGAAAGATGTCATAAACGCTTTCTGCGAACGCGAGAACAAGACGCTTGTCATGGTAACCCATTACAAGTCAGAATATCCCGAATGTATAAACAAATCTAAATTCCTCATAAAAAACAAATAACAATTGCTGCAATTTAAGATTATCATCTTATCTTTGCAACAGGTTAAAAGCTTTGCTCAAAGCCCCGCCCCGGCAAACGGCCAAGCTCAGGCTTGAGCCTCTCCATCGGTTAGCTTTAAGGCTTGGCGGCTCAGCCCCAGCGGTTGGGCGTTGTTGCTATGAGACAAGCCTCTCCATCGGCTGGCTTTAAGGCTTGGCGGCTCAGCCCCAGCGGTTGGGCGTTGTTGCTATGAGAATAGCTCCTTCCCTCGGCTGGCTTAAGGGCTTGCAGCTCAGCCCGCGGGGTAGCCTTGTCTCTATAAAAAAGTTATTATTAAGAACAAGTTAAATATTGAAAGGGAAAAAGAAATGAAGAAATATGTTTTAACGATTGTCTTCGCCTGTCTGGTTGCAGCGAACGTTTCGGCGCAAGCCATTTACAAAGAGGTGGTAGCGATGAAGGCCAATGTGGAGAAGCTCATGAACGACTCCACACAGAACATGCAGACACGAAAGGTGGCTTGTTTCAAGAACGATGCCCTCTACTATCTCATTGACAAGGCTGCCGATACCCCCGACTTTACCGAGTATATGCTTGGTGAGCAAGCCACAGCCATGATCGATTTCGTAAACCTCTACGTCAAGCGTCTCTCACAGGAGCGCAAGAAGAAAGACAAGGACATCGTGCTCGCGTTGTTCAAGAACGCATCGTGCGCACACCCCCTCTTCGACGACCCCGACAAGGAGGTGACTTACGGATATGTTGACAACGAGCAATACATCACCCAGTTCGCGCTCGACACCGATTGGGTAAAAGCTCTTAAAGAGATCCTGAAATAGGATTTCTGAAACAGGTCTTTAAACAGATTCTAAAGGTCCTGAAATAGGGTTCCTGAAACAGGTCTTTAAACAGATTCCACATCAGATTTTGAAACAAATTTACCCCACCATAGCCTCGTGCGTGTTCAACCCCACGCCACGAGGTTTTTTTGTCTTCTCTTCTTTGCCCTATTGAGTTAGACAGATTATTCTTCACCCCTTTATACCGATTTTTCTTAATGACTTAATGACTAATGACCTTAATGACTAATGACCTTAATTACTTCAATTGCCCCAATTCCCCTCATGACCAAACCCCATCATGACCGTTCCATTATTTTAACTTTTACAAAGGTAGCAAAACGTTTTCAGCTATGCAAATTTTCATCGAAGAAGTTGCATATTCGCTCTTCAAGTTTTCCATAACACAAGGTCGTATATATCAACTGCACAGGGTGTTACGGACGGTTGCAAAGATTTAGAAAAATGCTATTCGCGAGTTGAGTTTTCTATGAATGCTATTCGCGAGCCACGTTTTCTATGAATGCTATTCGCAAGCCACGTTTTCTATGGATCTGTCAGAAATAGTGCCGACTTGTTGATGACGGTAGTTTTTATGTCGTCAGCCAAGGGAGTCGCGATTTGCGACGGGGTTTTGTCCTCCTCGTCCACATGTTTGTAAGGGGTGTCAGTTGAAATAACCCCCTTGCGAAAGCCTAACCGAAGGTTTGTGGCTGTCGGAAACAACATCATAGAGCCTGTCCTTGCTCACGAAGTTGGCCTTCGGCATCCCTTCTGGCGAGTTGGCGATGGGTCGGTTGAAACGGCCCCATCTGCTAACCCTAAGGGCAAACAATTCTTAACACCCTGTATTATAGCGGTTTGCATAAACATGACAAAACATGAAAACGAAAAAAAGTGGTCATTATGGTCATTAGTCATTAAGTCATTAAGAATTTTTGAACGTCTGTTTTCAGCCTCTATATAAATATATATTTAAAAATATATATTTATATAGAGAGCAATTTGGGACATTTTTTTTTCGAAAATGACTAATGACTAATGACCTTAATGACCACATTGACACAGAAAGCTGTGTCTTTTCCTGAATAAAGCAGAACATTTTGTGGAGCCCACAATGGAACATGCCGTAAACGTATTGCAGATTAAATATAAAACGCAAAAAACGAAAAGCATTTTCCCGACGCCCCACAAACGCCCGTAACCTCTTGTGGCTATTGTCATTACGACCTTGCACTACAGAAAACCCGAAGGGTGAACAAGATATTTTCAAGGTAAAAATTTGCATTGCCGCAAACTTTTTGCTATCTTTGCATTAAGAAACCTCTGACCTTGCCACACACGCCTCTAAGAATTTTAAAGCATCGAACAAAAAACACATACGAGCCCCAAAAGCACGAACCAGAAGAACGACCAAAAGCACGAACCCAAAAGCACGAACCACGAAAAGCACGACCGAAAAGCACGAGCCAAAAAGCACAAACCCAGCCCCGATGTTTCAAGCCCGCCTCCCAGCCCCGGTGTTTGCAAGCCCGCCTCTCAAAGCCACAAAGCACAGCAAGCGCCCCTAATTGCTTCCTTGCGCCCCAGAACGCAATCCTCCCCTTATCGTAGCCATGTATCGTAGATAGAGGCCGCAAGCATGAAACATAGAGGCCGCAAACGTGAAACATAGAGGCTGCAAGCATGAAACATAGAGATCCGAAAGTCTGCAATTTTCAAGGCCTCATTGGAGGTAGATTTTTCTTCTGAACTTTCGCAAGCATATTATGGACATCTATCTCAAGCAAGCGACAAAAGCTGAGCGCGGAGATGCTTGCTTGAGATGACAACCGTTGAAAACATGTTTATTATTCGCTTGCGAAGCAGATATTTTTATAAGCCGTTCACAGCTTCAGCCAGCTGCTCCAATGCCTGTGTGAGGATGCTGCGCGGTGTTCTCCATGTCCACATGCTTGTTGTAAAAGATCAGCTGTTCAGTCATTATAGTCATTAGTCATTAGTCATTATCGTTTCTGGGAATGAAAAAGCGTCCTATATATATTTATACAGAGAGCAATTTTGGGATATTAATGAACGATTGGGATTAAAAGGACGGCCGATTGGGACAAACAAAAAAAAGAGCCATTCGCACGAATGACTCTCTTCATTAAAGTGTGTAAAGTGTGTGTGTAAAAAAAGTGGTACCACCAGGAATCGAACCGGGGACACAAGGATTTTCAGTCCTTTGCTCTACCAACTGAGCTATGGCACCATGTCTTTAGCGAGTGCAAAAGTACGAATAAATTTCGTTTCTGCCAAACATTACTTTACTTTTTTGCATCTATTAACTCATTTTTCTTTATCCGAGGCCGTAAACACATCATAATAACGCGAGAAATTACCCTTTCGGCCAAGATTGAGATGTGAAATCTTAATTATGTCGGGATGGAAAATCTTTATCATGTCGGCAAGAAGAAAATCGGGATGAAAGGACACCTCATTGAAATAGGTGCTTCTCTCGCTGCTGCATTGGTAGATTTTTGCGTTTCTGAACGCTTTGATATTAGCATAGCCATGATACTCGGCAAGCAACTGCTGCTTGCTGAGGGGGCGCGGACCTAAGTAGGTGAACAGCCACACGTCGGCATCGTGGGCTGCAGCCACTACAGCCTCGGGGGCAAGGGAAAGAGAGCCGCTGTGGGTGTCGTGTGCAAAGACATAGCGGGCGTTTGCATCGGAAAGAAGCGTTGCCATGGAGCTTGCCCCGCCAGGACAATACCATGTGCCGCCGGTGACACGCTCCGTCAAGACCATTGGCCGTTGCTTGGCCTTGGCTGCCAAGGCAACAAGGTTCTTGTAGCTTTTCTCGACCTGCGTAAAGAGGCTGTCGGCCTGACGCTCCTTGCCTATGAGCAAACCATAAAACCTCATCCACTCGGCTCTTGCCAAGGCGTTGGGCTCCATATATTCGACACACTCTATAACAGGCGCCTTCAAGCGTTTGAGCATGCTGAAAGAACCGTTCTCATAGGACGACATGAAAAGGGCCTGAGGGTGAAGAATAGCCATCTGCTCCAAAGAAGGTGCCATGCTGCTACCACAACTGGTTATGGTGCCTTGTGCGATGAGCTTCTGCAGCTCCGCTATGTTTACATACTCAGCATCGCACACGCCCTTTATGACCGTTGGGGCTTGGAGCCAAAGCATGAGTTGGCACAAAGGAGCTGTGGCCACAACAGCACGGTTGACAGGAAGATACACGACATCGGAACCGACGGGGAGGTTTCCCACCTGTGCTGAGTCGGCACGTTTTACCAGACAATATTTATGCAAGACGTGTCCCTTCTTCCATGGGTCGTTTATTATGATCTCATCATAACGGTCATGAGCTATGCGCGTAAGGAGCGTCGCATACCGGTAACGTATGGTGTCGCCAGAAGACGAGGCTCTTACCCCACTTTTGTTTCCACACGATGACAAGGAAACGGCTATGGACAAGAAGCTGATAAAGAACAAACAACAGATGCCCAGAGACGAAAAGAGGTCCTTGCCAAAAGCAAAGGAGCGACCATTGCTTGAAACAGAAGAACAGCCCTTGCTTGAAACAGAAGAGCAACCCTTGCTTGAAACAGAAGAATAGCCCTTGCCAAAGACAGAAGCGTGGTTGGCTTTAGCCATGCTTTCCCGGTTATTTTTTCTTTGTATTTTTTCCATCTTGTTTGTTTTCTACACCGATTTGTTTAATGACACTATAAGCGTTATAGAGACCAAGCTCGCCAGCCTTGCTCAGACGCGTAACGGCTTCTGCCTTACGTCCACACTTCTGAAGAACAAGGCCGCTGTTATAATAGGCTTCCGCCATGTTGGCGTTGAGCTGTATGGCTTTGTCGTAGAGGCGCAAAGCCTTCTCATAGTCCTTGCGTGCGGCACACATGTTGGCCTCGTCATAATAGAGGTATGCGTTTTGCGGCGACAGTTCAATTGCTTTCCTTATGTCGTCGAAAGCCTTGCCTTCTGTAATGACGTTTGCGGCACCTTGTGACAACTGGAATTCGCCCATAAGGGCATGACACACAGCACGTTGCCAATAAGCAAGAGCAGAAGCCGAGTCGAGCTGCAGATAGGCAGTAAGGTCTGAAATGGCAGCATCAAGGTTCTGCACAGCCGTATAGGTCACGGCTCGTTCCATGAGCAGGTGCTTGAGCGTCAGGTCTCCACGGGCGTTGTCTATGCGTTGCGAGAGCGTGTCTATGCGTGTGAGCAAGGTTTTTGACGACAGCTCGTCAAGATGGCGTGAAGCACAATTGACATAGACGGGTTGCGATGCGTTGGCGTTTTGCGCGTTGAAGGCTTCCACCTCAGCCGAGAAAGCATGATAGCTCTTGACACCATTGTCGTACATGAAGAGAGAGAGGGCGTACATGGGCTTGAGGGTCAGCTCCACATTGCGGTTCTGCACCTTGCCTCTATAGCTGCTCTTATAGTCGTGGTCTACCTCTTGCTTGTCTTCCACCACAATCTGGTTATATTTGTCGGGGTCCACCTCGCTACGTTTGCGCATCTGCTTGCTCTTGTTCTTGCTCCAGCGCGGCTGAATGCCTTGATGCTTGTTCATCTGCGCCTTCATGATACGAAACTCGTCGAGCTCCGCCTTGGCGGTGAGGCCGAGACGACGATAGCAGTTTGCGCGGCGTGAGAGACCTGTCCAGAAGTTGGGAAACTGTGATATGACGGTCGAATAGTCGCGTATGGCGGCGCGGAGGTTTCCTGTTTTGTCGAGCAAGATGGCACGGTTGAACAAGGCCATGACGTTATGAGGTTCCATCTTCACGACATAGTCGAAATCGATAATGGCACGATTGTCGTCGCCCAGCTGCATTCGGAGCAGTCCGCGGTTATAATGGGCAAGAAAATTGTTGGGATCGAGGTCAAGGGCCGTATCATAGTCGGCCATTGCTCCTCGCAGGTTGTTGACGTTGTATCTTGCCAGCGCACGGTTTATATAGTTGTTCACCGACTTGGGCTTAAGGTGTATTGCCTTTCCGAGGAACGTGTCGGCATCTTTCCACTGGCGTTTGGAAAGAGCGATCATGGCTCTTGTCGTCCATGCCGAGCCGTCATAAGGGTCTATCTCCAAACTCTTGTCGAGCCATCGTCCTGCCTCTGTCGTGTCTTTCTGCATGAGGTAGACCTCAGCTTTGAGCGAATAGGCATTGGCATATTTCTTCCATTTCACGATCATGGTGTCGAGCTGCTGTTGAGCCAGCTCATACTGCTTGCTTTCAACGTTACACAACGCGCGGTTGAACCATGCTCCTTTGTTTTGCGGATCAAGGCTGATGAGCTTTGTATAGTCGGTTATGGCGTCGTCATAGTTGTTCTGCCTTATGCGGCACAAACCTCTTAGCTCATACATGTTCGACATGTACGGGTTCAGGCCTATGGCATGTGTGACGTCGGTTTCTGCGCCCACATAGTCGTCGAGGTAAAACTTGGCCACGCCTCGCAGGTACCACGGCTCGTAGAGATATGGTTTGGCGTTGAGCACCTGGTTGAAATATTGTATTGAAAGAACATAGTCTTCATAATAAAGCGCACTACGGCCCGTTATCATTAGCCTGTCTGTATTAAACTGGGCATTTATGGACAACGACAAGAATGAAAAGAAGATGAAGACCAATGCTTTTTTCATAACAAATAGAAAGACGAGGAAGAAAAGATATGAGGGTGTGTCAAAATGGAATTGGAACGCTGTTCCGGTTAATTCACATTTGACACACCCTGACAATAATTATAATTTAAAAAATATTAAATGTTCAAACTATATCGACCCCTATGGTGTGAGCACAAGGGTCATTCTGTAAGGCACCTTAGCGTCGCACAGGTTTTGTTCTGTAAGAACAACGGTAGCGTCCGAGAAGAAACTGCTTGAGCTTGGTGCGTATGAGCTGCTTGCGCAAGGGCGAAATGCGGTCTATGAACATTGTGCCCTCAAGGTGGTCAAACTCGTGCTGCATGACACGGGCAAGATAACCCTCCACCCATTCGTCGTGCTCGTTGAAATCGGTATCCATATATCTTACATGGATGCGCGTGGGACGTGTCACGCTCTCGTGAATGCCTGGCAAGGAGAGACAGCCCTCCTCCATCGACTCCTTCTTAGAGTTGTCATCATATTCGATGATGTGGGCATTGATAAATGCCTTCTTAAAACCTTTGTATTCTGGAAGGTCGTCACTCAACACGTCGAGGTCTATGACCACCACACGAATGTCCTTGCCGATCTGAGGAGCCGCCAATCCCACGCCATCGCTGTCGGTAAGCGTCTCAAACATGTTTTCAAGCAAGGTGTCAAGACCTTCATAGTCTTTGTCAATGTCGACAGCTGTTTTGCGAAGCACAGGCTGTCCGTAAATATAAATAGGTAAAATCATTATACGTTTTGTCGCATCTGCAAGTAATCTTGCAAAATTATGGTTGCACTAATCTCATCGACAAGAGCTTTGTTGCGTCGCGCTTTCTTGTTTATGCCGCTGTCCAAGATGGTACGGTGAGCCAAGACAGAGGTAAAACGTTCATCATAATAAGAGATGGGGATGGCAGGGAATGTTTTCTTGAACAGGGCAACAAACTGTCGCACGCGGGCCAAGTTTTCGCTTGCCTCACCGTTCATCTGTTTGGGCTCGCCTATGACAACGCTCTCCACGTTTTCACGAGAGAAATAGTCTTTAAGAAACGTGAGGAGCGTTGATGTAGGCACGGTGGCCAATCCGCCGGCAATGATCTGAAGCGGATCGGTCACGGCTAAGCCTGTGCGCTTTTTACCATAATCTATAGAGAGTATTCTTGCCACTCAGTATGTGTTTGTTGTTTGATTATGTATATGCGTCTTCAAATGCTTATTTCTTCAGCAGCAACCAAGCGTCGGGATACTGCGCACGGAAGCTGTTGCGTGAGCTTACAGCCGCTGCCTTGTTGTCGAAAGTAGACACGATAACACGGTAGAAGTTGATCGAAGGGTTGTAAGCCACCTGTGCAGCATGGCCCTGGTTCTTAAGACGCTGCTGAAGACCGAGAGCGTTGGCCTTTGAGCCAAACGAACCGACCACAACGCTGAAAGCCTTCAAGCCACCACCATCGACAACGGTCACGGCCTCCGACTTTACACCTACATTATCTGAGTTGTCCACTACTGTGGTCTGTGTGGCAGGTTTCTCTACCAGAGGAGTAACAACGGGAGCCTCTTCAGCGGGGGTTGTCTGCTGAGCCTCCTGTGCCTTTGCTTTCTCATAAGCCTTCTTGTATGCACTTTCTTTTGAGCCTCCGCAGCTTGCGAAAGCCATTGCAAGGCACAAGCCTGCGCACAGAATGATTGTCTTTTTCATATTCATGTCAAGTTATTAGAAATTTATATAAGTTCTTTTTTAATTTGTGCGAAATTACAAAATTATATATTAATAGCGAAAGAAAGGGGCTATAAAGTTTGTTAAATGGGCTTTTCATCGGCTTTTTAAAGAAAATTTACAGCAAAAAACTTGCAAATAGCATTTGTTTTTACTATTTTTGCAACATAAGAACACCTCAACACACATATTGTTAAACTAAAAACGAACAGACAATGAAAACATTAGGTTACATCGGAGCATTTTTAGGTGGAGCTATTGCAGGAGCAGCCTTAGGTCTGCTGTGCGCACCAGAGAAAGGAAGTGAGACACGCACCAAGATTAGCGACGCTGTCGACGATTTCTGCAAGAAACATAATATAAAGGTAAGCAGAAAGGAAATGGACGACCTCGTTGACGACATCAAGGATGCCGCTGAGCCAGAGAACGCATAACACAAAGGCATGTTCTCTAACGACAAAAATATTGAAACCATCGGCCAACTGGTTGAGGTAACGAAACATTACATCGGGCTTCAGACACGCTATGCCAAGCTCGATGTAATGGTTAAGATTGTGCGCTTGCTGACAGTTGCCACGATGGCTTTGCTGCTTAGCGTGTTGCTCATGCTCGCGCTCATCTACCTGTCGTTTGCTGCCGCTTTTGCCCTGGGAACAGTTTGGGGCAACGCCCTCGCCTTCTGTGCTGTGGCCGCCTTCTATCTCTTCCTGCTGTTTATGTTTATCTGTTTCAGAAAGCGATGGATAGAGAAACCTTTGGTGCGTTTCCTTGCGTCCATATTGCTTAACGACTGACAGAGAGTGTCCAGGAACAAGGCGGTTTCCAACAGATAGAGACCCACGATTTTGAAACGCTTTAAAGAACAAGAAAAATGGAACTGAAAGCAACTAACGACAGCACACAGCAACGCACCTTCTGCACGCTCGAAGAGATTGAAAGCTACAAGGACGAGGTGCGGCAAAGCATACACGATGACGAGAAGCGCATCGGCAAATTATGGAGCGACCTGTTCCATAAGGAAGACAGGCACACCCCCAAGACACCTGTTCAGAGAATGATAAACATGGTAAACATTGGGTCGGGAGTTTTAGACGGGCTGATTCTCGGATGGAAGCTTTACCGTAAATTTAAAGGAGGAAGACGTTAGCAACCTTTGTCAACAAGGAAGATGCTAACGTCTTCTTTTTTTTGTAATTAGCTGATATTTCACAAAATAATTTTCTTTTCTCACTTAATTTTTGTAACTTTGCATCCGATTTTTGGCAAGCTTCTTGAAATGTTTTCAAGACGACACAAAAAGATAATTGTTTAAACATTAAGATAAAGGATTTTCAGTAATGATTACAGTTACCAACTTGGCCATTCAGTTTGGCAAACGAGTTCTGTACAAGGATGTAAACATCAAATTCACTCCCGGAAACATTTATGGCGTCATTGGTGCTAACGGAGCGGGCAAGTCGACCCTTCTCCGTGCCATCAGCGGCGACCTTGAGCCCAACAAGGGTTCCATAGAGCTTGGTCCCGGCGAGCGCCTCTCCGTGTTGGAGCAGGACCACTTCAAATATGACGCCTATAGCGTGCTCGACACCGTGCTCATGGGCCACGCCCCTCTCTGGGAGAACATGAAAGAGCGCGAAGCCCTCTATTCGAAAACAGAGATGACAGAAGCCGACGGCAACCGTGCTGCTGAGCTCGAAGAGAAATTTGCCGAGATGGACGGCTGGGAAGCTGAAAGCAACGCCGCACAGATGCTGTCGAACCTTGGCATCAAGGAAGACATGCACTACAAGATGATGTCGGAGCTTTCAAACAACGAGAAGGTGCGCGTGATGCTTGCCAAAGCTCTCTTTGGCAACCCCGACAACCTGTTGCTCGACGAGCCTACCAACGACCTTGACCTCGACACCGTGCAATGGCTCGAGGAGTATCTGAGCAACGTGGAGCAGACCGTTCTCGTGGTGAGCCACGACCGTCACTTCCTCGACTCTGTAAGCACACAGACCGTTGATATCGACTTTGGCAAGGTTACCGTGTTTGCAGGCAACTACTCGTTCTGGTATGAGAGTTCACAGCTTGCCCTGCGCCAGGCTCAGAACCAACGCCAGAAAGCAGAAGAGAAGCGTAAGGAGCTGGAGGAGTTTATTCGCCGTTTCTCTGCCAACGTGGCAAAAAGCAAGCAGACAACAAGCCGCAAGAAGATGCTTGAGAAGCTTAACGTGGAGGAGATCCGTCCGTCAAGCCGCAAATATCCCGGCATCATCTTCCAGATGGAGCGTGAGCCAGGCAACCAGATTCTTGAGGTTGAAGGCCTTAAGGCTACCGACAGCGACGGCACCGTGCTGTTCGACAACGTGAGCTTCAACATAGAGAAGGGCGAGAAGGTGGTGTTCCTGAGCCATAACCCCAAGGCCATGACAGCCCTGTTTGAGATCATCAACGGCAACCGCGAGGCCGATGCAGGCACATACAAGTGGGGCGTCACCATAACAACTGCTTACCTGCCGCTCGACAACACCGAGTTCTTCAACAGCGACAAAGACCTCGTGGAGTGGCTTAGCCAGTATGGTGTAGGCAACGAGGTTGCCATGAAGGGTTACCTCGGACGCATGTTGTTCTCTGGCGAGGATGTGCAGAAGAAGGTTAACGTTCTCTCGGGTGGCGAGAAGATGCGTTGTATGATTGCACGCATGCAGCTGAAGAACGCCAACTGCCTGATTCTCGACACACCGACCAACCACCTTGACCTTGAGAGCATTCAGGCTTTCAACAACAATCTGGTACAGTTTAAAGGCAACATCTTGTTCTCAAGCCATGACCATGAGTTCATACAGACCGTCTCTAACCGCATTATAGAGCTTACACCCAACGGCACCATCGACAAGCTCATGGATTATGACGACTACATCTACGACCCTCAGATCAAGGAGCTGAAGGAGAAGATGTATGCAAAGAACTAATTGTGTGCCTGGCTTCAACACACAGCTTTTTACGTTTTATGACGGCAACATGCTTGCGCCGTAAGACAAAACGTTGTGAAAAAGCATAAGACAAAACGTAGAGAAAAAGCAGGTTTCTTACCTACTAAAGGAAATAGAGGAGGATGTGTCAGTTTTGGCACATCCTCTTGCATAAACCCACTATATGATTGCGAAATAAAGACAAAAACTGACGATGGCAAGCTTTTTGCTATATGTCTTTATATATAAAAACAATCATATAAAAATGAAATCATGAAAGAAGAAAACAAAAATAAAAATGCCTCACAGGAGGCAAACGAGCAAAACGTAGCTGATACAAACACCAACAACGCAAACGCAGAAGAAACAAAGCAGGACCATGCTGAAAACAAGAAGGAGCTTAGCGTAGAGGAACAGCTGGCTGAGGCACAGAAACAATTGGCAGAACTGAAAGACCAGTATCTGCGCAAAGCTGCTGAGTTTGAGAACTATCGCAAGCGCACGATCAAGGAGAAGAGCGATCTTATACTTAATGGCGCAGAATCGACAGTAAAGGCCATTCTTCCCATCCTCGACGACTTTGAACGTGCAGTTGCAGACAAGACAGAAGACGCCAAAGCCATAAAGGAAGGCATGCAGCTTATCTTCAACAAGTTTGTAAAGACATTAAAGGGGCTGGGCGTTGAGAAGATTGATACAGCCGACAAAGAGTTTGATGTCGACTTTCACGAAGCCGTTGCTATGGTTCCAGGAATGGGCGACGACAAGAAAGGCAAGGTTATTGACTGTGTGCAGACAGGTTATAAGCTTAACGACAAAGTTATTCGCCACGCCAAGGTTGCCGTGGGTCAATAACGACGTGGATAAAAAAGAGAACAGATCCACAGCAGATAGATAATTGTCAAAACCATATTTTAATTTATCATAGAGAATAATGGCGAAGAGAGACTACTATGAGGTGCTTGGCGTAAGCAAAAGTGCCACAGACGATGAGATAAAGAAAGCATATAGAAAGATTGCTATCAAATATCACCCCGACCGCAACCCTGGCAACAAAGAAGCTGAAGAAAAATTCAAGGAGGCAGCAGAAGCCTATGACGTGTTGCATGATCCGCAAAAGCGTCAGCAATATGACCAGTTTGGATTTGATGCTCCAGGCGGTGGATTCGGCGGATTCGGCGGCGGATTCTCTAACGAAGACATCTTCTCTATGTTTGGCGACATCTTTGGAGGCCACGGCGGCTTCGGAGGGTTCGGCGGCTTCGGAGGTGGTGGCGGCCAGCGTCAGGCTCCACAATATAGAGGTTCAGACCTGCGCATAAAGGTTACTCTCACATTGCAGGAAATTGCCTCTGGTACGACCAAGAAGTTTAAGGTCAAGAAGGACGTGGCTTGTCCCGACTGTCACGGTTCGGGAGCCGAGGCAGGTAGCGCAGCTGAGACCTGTCCAAAATGTGGCGGCTCAGGCGTTGTGACAAAGACCGTTAGAACCATGCTTGGCATCATGCAGACACAGACAGAGTGTCCCGAATGTCATGGTGAAGGCAAGGTTATAAAGAACAAGTGTCACAAGTGTGGCGGCTCAGGCGTTGTCAAAGGCGATGAAGTTGTTGAGGTAAAAATTCCTGCAGGCGTCGCTGAAGGCATGATCGTAAACGTTCCCGGCAAAGGAAACGCAGGTCCTCACAACGGCATCAACGGAGACATTCAGGTTTACATTGCCGAGGAACCAAACAACACTTTCGTGCGCGACGGCAACGACGTCATCTACAACCTCTTGCTTGACATTCCGACAGCCATTCTTGGCGGCACAGTAGAAATTCCTACCATCGACGGAACCAACGTAAAGATAAAGATTGAACCTGGCACACAGCCAGGCAAAACGCTTCGTCTGCGCGGCAAAGGCCTGCCCGCCGTTCAAGGTTACGGACGTGGCACGGGCGATCTCGTTGTCAACATAAGCGTGTTCATACCGAAAACGCTCACCAAGGAAGAGCACAAGGCCATTGAGGGCTTGCGCGACAACGAGAATTTCAAGGGCGACAAAGAGACGAAGAAGTCGATTTTTGACAAGTTCAAGAACTATTTCAATTAACATTAGCCATAGAAAGGGGAATTTGTTCTCATGTCTGTCATCTCGCTATAAGACAAACGACAGACAATGGAACCAATTCCCCTTTGTTTGTACATTACATTGAATTATAATTGACAATTTACAACAAGACAATGACTTACGCCGAAACGACAAATTATCTCTTTAACGCAACACCTGTATTTGAGCACATAGGTGCTGCGGCATATAAAGAAGGGCTTTACAACACCATAGCCCTTGACAACCACTTCAACAACCCACACCAGAGCTACAAGACCATTCATGTGGCAGGAACCAACGGAAAGGGTTCATGCTCTCACTCGCTGGCTGCCATTCTGCAGAAGGAAGGCTACAAGGTTGGGCTTTACACCTCGCCTCACCTCATTGACTTTCGGGAGCGCATACGCGTTAACGGACTGTGCATAAGCGAGGAGCGAGTAATAAAGTTTGTTGAAGAGGAGCGACCGTTCTTTGAACCTCTACATCCCTCGTTCTTTGAGCTCACGACAGCTCTCGCCTTCAAATATTTTGAAGAACAAGGGGTAGACATTGCCATTATAGAGGTAGGGCTCGGCGGTCGACTCGACTGCACTAATATCATAACCCCCATTCTTGGCATAATCACGAACATAAGCTTTGACCACACACAGTTCTTGGGCAATACCTTAGCAGCAATAGCCAACGAGAAGGCAGGCATAATAAAGAACAACGTGCCTGTGGTAATAGGTGAAACGACAGAAGAGACACGTCCCGTTTTTGAACAAAAGGCAAAAGACAAAAACGCTCCAATAACGTTTGCGGAAGATAAAGACAACAGAGAGGTGCTAAACTGTAAACCTCTTGATGGAGGTGGCATAAACTATGACACGCGCCATTTTGGCACCTTACATGGCGAACTTGGCGGCGAATATCAAAAGCGCAACACAAACACCATCCTGTGTGCCGTTGATCAGTTGATGAAGATGGGCGTGATAAAAAACAAGGAGAGCGTGCGTCAAGGACTTGCAGATGTTTGCGAGACAACAGGACTGCAGGGACGCTGGCAGAAACTCCAGACCTCGCCGCTCGTGGTTTGTGACACAGGCCATAACGCAGGCGGATGGCAGTATCTTAGCCACCAGATAAAATGTCAACCATGCGACACATGCCGCATTGTGTTCGGGATGGTCGACGACAAGGATATAGACGCCGTGATGGACATGTTGCCAAGAAACGCTACGTTCTATTTCACACAGGCACAATGCAAAAGAGCAATACCTGTAGCTACAGTTGCAGAGAAAGCCATGCATCACAATCTTAAAGGCCTAACGTTCCAATCGGTTGGCGAGGCTTACGAAAAGGCTATGAATGATGCTGAGACAAACGATTTTGTGTTTATAGGGGGCAGCAGCTATGTTGTGGCTGATCTCCTCACTTACTTGAAGGACAAAGCTTCTATTTGAAAAAGAAGTTCTATACATTAAGATAAAACCTTGAAGCAGGCGTTACATTAATAAAAAAACAAGATTTATGACAATAAAAACTCTTCTCATAAGTGCCCTCATGACACTCGTATGCGCAAACGCTGGAGCCACGAAAAAAATAGCGTTCCCAGGTGGCAAATGCACGCTGTTCCGTGTGACACTAAAAGACAAAAAAGGAACGCCCTACTCGCTTTCTCATCCCGATATTTATCTGTCAGAGAAAGCTCTTCAGCGTCGCGCTAAACAAAAGATTGAACTCGATTCTACCGACCTTCCAATAAACCCTTACTACATTGAGGAAGTGCAGAAACAGGGAGTTACAACAATAAGCAAGAGCAAATGGAACAACACATTGCTCATAAGAGTGGGAAACGACTCAAACGACGGAAATATAGATCAGAAGGTTGGAAACATAGAGAAGAAGGTTAGAAACATAGAACTGTTGCCCTTTGTCAAAAGCGTGAGAAGAGTCTATATCGTGCCCGATTCTATAGAGACTGGCACCTGTCTCAAGATAGAAAAAGACACAACAGCTATAAACAGAGGAAACGCGTATGGCGATGCTCTCGTGCAGATAAAAATGCTCAACGGCGTGAAACTACATGAGGCTGGCTACAGGGGCAAAGGAATGACCATTGCCATTATTGACGGAGGATTTATGAATGTAGACCGAATGCCTTTGCTCAAGAATGTAAATATCTTAGGCGCACGCAATTTCACATTTCCTGCCACCGACAACGTCTACAGAGAACTCGACCATGGCACAGCCGTGCTCTCATGCATGGCAACAAACCAACCAGGCCGAATGATCGGCACGGCTCCCGAAGCGTCTTTCTGGCTCCTAAGAAGCGAGTTCGGACCAACGGAAAGCGAAGCAGAAGAAGACTATTGGGCAGCTGCTGCCGAATTTGCCGACTCTGTTGGCGTAGACATCATAAACTCGTCTTTGGGTTATCATGATTTTGATTATAAAGCTACAAGCCATACCTATCGCCAACTCAACGGACACACGGCACTTATCTCACGCACAGCTTCCATGTTGGCAGACAAAGGCATTGTGCTTACAAACAGCGCCGGAAACGATGGAGCAAACCATTGGAAGAAGATCACGGTTCCTGCCGATGCCGACAACATACTGACCGTGGGGGCCCTTCAGCGTGACAGCATGAATGCCATTTTCAGTTCCGTGGGCAACACGGTCGACGGACGTATAAAACCTGATGTCATGGCCTTGGGCCACGAGTGTGCCTTAATAAAAGGCAACGGACAGATAACACGCGGCAACGGCACTTCGTTCGCATCGCCTATAACATGCGGCATGGTAGCTTGCCTGTGGCAAGCTCTACCCCATTGCACAGCAAAGCAGATAATAAAGATTGTACACGAGTCGGCCGACCGTTACGAGTATCCTGACAACATCTTTGGATATGGCATTCCCGACTTTTGGGAGGCTTACATTAAGGGGTCAGGACTAAACCTTATGGAAAAAAAAAAATTCGTTATGAGCACATCGCCTTTACACACAAAAGCGCTCACACTATATGAGCTCAACACCCTTGTGTCACAGGTCATCGCCATAGACATGCCCGGTACTTATTGGGTTGAAGCGGAGCTATCAGAAGTGCGCGAGGTGCGTGGTCATTGCTACATGGAACTGGTGCAGAAGGAACCTCTCAACAACACCCCTGTGGCCCGTGCTTCAGCCAAGTGTTGGGCAAACACATGGAGCATTATAAGACCACGGTTTGAACGCATCACAGGCCAACAGTTGCACAAGGGAATGAAGGTCATGCTGTGTGTGCGACCCAACTTTCATGAGGCCTACGGCTTTGCATGGATCGTGGCAGACATAAACCCCGAATACACCATGGGCGACATGGCACGACGACGTAAGGAGATTATTGAAGAGTTGCAAAAGGAGGGTGTTATCGACCTTCAGAAAGAACTTACCATACCCATGTTTGCACAAAACATTGCTGTAATATCAAGTAGCGGAGCAGCTGGCTATGACGATTTCTGCCACCAGCTGTTACAGAACGACATGGGGCTGCAGTTTAACGTCACTTTATTTCCTGCAATCATGCAAGGCGACGGCGTTGAAGACAGCGTGGTAAGCGCCCTTGACCGCATAATGATGGAAGAGCAACAGTTTGACGTGGTCGTGGTCATTCGTGGCGGAGGAGCCACAAGCGACCTTTCGGGCTTCGACACCTTAAGATTGGCAGAAAACGTGGCAAACTTTCCGTTGCCAATAATAACAGGTATAGGTCACAACCGCGACGAGAGCGTGCTCGACATTATTGCAAACACAAGCGTAAAGACGCCGACAGCAGCAGCTACATTACTCGTAGACAACCTCAGCCGCACGCTTGCTGTGGTTGAAAACGCACGCAACAGCATCAGTAAACACGTCAGAGACTTGCTTACAGCGGAACAACAACGACTTAAACACACGACAGCAACCTTCACGTCGTTAGCATCGCTCTTCACGGTTAAGCAAGGTAACCGGCTAAAAGCTTTGGCAGACAGAGCCACATTTGCATCTAAGCAATCGCTCATCAACAACAAACACCATCTCGAACAGTTACATACGTTGCTGAGGATAAAAGCACCTCTAAACACGCAGGCACAACACCACAAGCTCGAAATGCTTACTAAACGAGCCGAAATGCTTGACCCCGCCCTGCTCCTAAAACGTGGCTACAGCATAACAACAACGAAAGAAGGCAAGATTGTAAGAGATCCCAAAACGCTCATCAACGGCGAGGTTATAATGACGCAAGTGGAACAAGGAACTATAATATCGGTTGTGGCTCGGGACGTGGCTTCGGACATTACCACGACCTACGCAAGAAGGACAAAACAACATTAACATAAAAAGCAAAACCTACAGAACATGGCAAACATAAAATATGAGGAGGCAATCAGACAGATAGAAGAAATTGTTGATCGTCTAGAGAACGATGACATTGACATCGACACGCTGGGGCCCGAACTGAAAAAGGCACAGAAGCTGATAAAGATGTGCAAGGACAAGCTTACAAAGACAGAAGAAGAAGTCAAGAAAATTCTTGACGAAGCCGACTGACAATTGCTTGGTTGTGGCATGCGACAGGCCTTTTTGATACAATTATCAAGCAAAAAACTAAAAAAAGCGACAAATTGTTGCCAATAATAGATATTATTACTATTTTTGCAAAACATTTATCAAAGCGTTATCGACGAGTTGTAAAAACTCTTAGATTACAATGTAAAAAGGCTTCTGCAACAAGTTAAAAGAAAAATTAACGAACAAGGGTGTGAACAGATTCAACATCTGGCCACGTCCCAGCTAAAAATATATGTTATGAAAGACTTAGATTGGTCTAATTTGTCTTTCGGCTACATGCCGACCGACTACAATGTGCGTTGCTGCTATCGCAACGGCAAATGGGGCGAAATAGAGGTTTGCTCCGACGAATACATCAAACTCCACATGGCAGCTACCTGTCTCCACTACGGACAGGAGGCCTTTGAAGGTCTGAAAGCTTACCGTTGTCCCGACGGCAAGGTGCGCGTGTTCCGCATGGACGAGAACGCAGCACGTCTGCAGAGCACTTGTCGCGGCATCCTCATGCCGGAGGTACCCACAGAGCTGTTTGAGGAGATGGTAAAGAAGGTGGTGCGTCTGAACCAAGAGTACATTCCTACCTACGAGAGCGGAGCCACTCTCTACATCCGTCCGCTCCTTATCGGCACAAGCGCTCAGGTGGGCGTACACCCTGCTACAGAGTATATGTTCCTCATCTTCGTCACACCTGTCGGTCCTTACTTCAAGGGCGGTTTCTCTACAAACCCCTACGTCATCATTCGCGATTTCGACCGCTCTGCTCCTCTCGGAACAGGTATCTATAAGGTTGGCGGCAACTATGCTGCTTCGCTCAAGGCCAACTCTATTGCTCATGAGAAAGGCTACGCTTGCGAGTTTTATCTCGACGCTAAGGAGAAGAAATATATGGACGAATGTGGTGCTGCCAATTTCTTCGGAATCAAGAACAACACCTACGTTACACCTAAGTCGACAAGTATCTTACCCAGCATCACCAACAAGAGCCTCATGCAGCTTGCAGAAGATTACGGCATGAAGGTTGAGCGTCGACAGATTCCTGAAGAAGAGCTTGCCACTTTCGAGGAGGCTGGCGCTTGCGGCACAGCTGCCGTAATTAGTCCGATCTCTTATATTGACGACCTCGACACAGGTGTGCGTTACACCTTCAGCGAGGACGGCAAGCCCGGTCCCATGTCAACCAAGCTCTACAACCATCTGCGTGGCATCCAGTATGGCACAGAAGAAGACAAGCACGGTTGGACCACGGTTGTTATTGAGTAAGCTAAAATTAAAGCATAAGCATCAAGGCTGTGACAATATGTCATGGCCTTGTTTGTTTTTTGTTAACACGTCTGTAATTATTTACAATCGAATATAGGTTGCACCTAAAAAACAACGAAAGGCTTTGCGGCTATATTCAAAAAAATCATTAACTTTGCAAAAAGCAATTGAAACGTTGCTTTAAGCAATAATTCCGCAACCTTAATGCGGCACAACATTTATGAGCGATAACAAGAAAGCAGCCCTTGAACTTGGCACCAAACCTGTAGGCAAACTGCTGATGCAGTATGCCATTCCTGCCATTATTGCGATGACAGCATCATCGCTTTACAACATGGTAGACAGCATCTTTATAGGTCAAGGTGTGGGTCCATTAGCCATCTCTGGCCTTGCCATCACCTTTCCTCTTATGAACCTGTCGGCGGCATTTGGAGCAGCCGTGGGCGTGGGAGCGTCCACATTCATAAGCGTGAAACTGGGACAGAAAGATTATGACACAGCCAAGCACATTCTTGGCAACACCATGACGCTAAACCTCATCATGGGTTTAGGTGTAGGTTTGGTGTGTCTTCTTTTTTTAGATCCCATCTTAAGATTCTTTGGGGCAAGCGACCAAACAATACCCTATGCACGCGACTATATGGTGATAATATTGCTTGGCAACGTCATAACCCACATGTATTTTGGTCTGAACTCCGTGTTACGAGCGGCAGGCAAGCCAAAGCATGCTATGAGCGCCACTATATTTACCGTGGTTCTCAACACTCTGCTTGACCCGCTCTTTATCTACACCTTCGGGCTTGGAATAAAAGGTGCTGCCTACGCCACCGTGCTCGCACAGAGTCTGGCTCTCATTTGGCAGCTTTATATCTTTTCACGCCCCAAGGAGCTGCTTCATTTCAAGCGAGGCACCTTCCGCCTACAGTCAAGCATCATTCGCAACATCATAGCCATTGGTCTCTCGCCGTTCTCCATGAACGTTTGTGCTTGCATCGTTGTCATTCTCATCAACAACAGCATGGTCCACTATGGTAGCGACCTTGCCGTTGGAGCTTACGGCATCGCAAACAAGGTGGCATTCATCTTCGTCATGATAAACATGGGCGTAAACCAAGGCATGCAGCCAATAGCTGGTTACAATTATGGAGCGATGCGCTACGACCGCCTGATGAAGGTCGTGAAATATTCAATCATTGCCGCAACAGCAATCATGACAACAGGCTTCATCATAGCCATGACTATCCCTGGCCCATGCGCCCGTCTGTTCACAACCGACCCTACCCTTATAGATCTATCTGCCAAAGGTATACGTTACATCATGGTAGCCTTCCCGGTAGTGGGTTATCAGATGGTCGTTTCCAACTTCTTCCAAAGCATAGGCAAGGCCAAGATAAGCATTGTGCTGTCTCTTTCGCGTCAGCTCCTTATTCTTCTGCCGTTGCTGCTTATTCTTCCTACAATGTTCGGAATAAACGGAGTGTGGGTTTCCATGCCTGTTAGCGACACCCTTTCTGCCTTCATGGCTGCATGGATCATGATTGTCCACATGAGAAAATTCAAGAAACAACATAATGAAATTACCAACGAACAGAAGGTAATTGACAACGAACAAAAACAGTTAACCAACGAACAAAAAGACACAAACCTATGAGCAAGAATAACCTGATCATAAGCATAGGCCGACAGCTCGGTAGCGGAGGCCACGATGTTGCGAAACTGCTTTCACAGCGGTTCGGATGCACATTCTATGACCGTGAGATCTTGAACATTGCAGCCAAGGAGAGCGGCTTCTGTGAAAAGTTTTTTGAGCAGACAGATGAACAGAAAGGATTCATGAAATCGCTCTTTCACACACATGTTCCCTTCGTTGCCGACAACAGTTTCTACAACAACAACTTTTCTGAAGAAAGTCTGTTCAAGTTTCAGAGCGACGCTATAAGGAAAGCAGCCGAGGAAGGTCCATGCGTGTTTGTGGGACGATGTGCCGACTATATATTGCGTGACCACACAGCCCTCGTAAGCGTGTTCATAACAGCCGACACCAACGAGCGGATAAGCAACGTGGCAAAGCGCGATAATTGCAGTCTTGAAGCAGCAAAAAAAACAATAACTTCAAGAGAGAATGAACGCTCCTCTTATTATAACTATTACACAGGCAAGCAATGGGGCGACAGCGCCTCTTACGACATCAGCGTCAACAGTTCGCTACTTGGTCTCGAAGGAACCGTCAATCTGCTCGCTGAGTTTATAACACGTTGTCTAGCAGCAAAGGGCATAGACGCTCCTGCACCAAAGGAGGAGAAACGATGAAACGCATAGGTATAATAAGCGACACTCACGGCTTTTGGGACGATAAGTATCTTCACTACTTTGAATCTTGTGACGAGATATGGCACGCCGGCGACATCGACACCACTTATGTTGCAGACCGCTTGGCCGAATTCAGACCGTTAAGAGCCGTTTGCGGCAACTGCGATGGTGGCGATCTTAGGCTTATGTTCAAGGAAAAGCTACGCTTCAAATGTGAAGATGTGGACGTGCTCATAAAACACATAGGCGGCTATCCAGGCAATTATGACCGCAGCATAAGAAAAGAAATTATGGAGAATCCGCCGCAACTCTTCATTAGCGGCCATTCACACATCTTGAAAATTCAGCACGACAAAACGTTAAACCTACTACACATAAACCCGGGAGCAGCTGGCGTGCGCGGATGGCAGCCTGAACGTACAATTGTGCGCCTTAGCATAGACGGCTCACGCATGTACGATTGTGAGGTCATCACTCTTCATTAATCCATAACAAAGAACGCGTCGTTTCTTTTAAAAGACGAAACGTTGCGTTTTTATAAAAGGAGCAAGCCGTTTATATGAGAAAGGAGCAAGCCGTTCAAATGAGAAAGGAACGAGCCGTTCATAAAAGGGAAAGCGTATTCTCCACAAGAAAAAGTGTAACAAGACAATAAACCGAAAAAACCATTCATTTCATATATATAGAAAAATGAAAAAAATATTGCTATTAGGTTCTGGCGAGTTGGGCAAAGAATTTGTCATCGCCGCAAAGCGTGCAGGACAATATGTCGTGGCATGCGACAGATACGAGAACGCTCCTGCCATGCAGGTGGCAGACGAGCATGAGGTGTTTAACATGCTTGACGGCGACGCTCTTGCAGAGGTAGTAAACAAACATTGTCCCGACATCATCGTACCTGAAATCGAGGCTATTCGTACAGAACGTCTGTTCGACTTTGAGAAGCAAGGCATACAGGTCGTTCCGAGCGCCCGTGCTGTCAACTACACCATGAACCGCAAGGCGATACGCGACTTGGCAGCCAAGGAGCTTGGCTTGCGCACAGCAAAATATTTCTACGCCACGACCTTGGAACAGCTCAAAGAACACTCTAAGGAGATTGGCTTCCCTTGTGTCATCAAGCCGCTCATGTCGTCGTCAGGCCACGGGCAGAGCATCGTGAAGGACGCCTCGCAGCTCGAAGATGCGTTCAACGCAGCCATGGAAGGAAGCAGAGGCGATGTAAAGGAAATTATTATCGAGGAGTTTATCCACTTCGACTCCGAGTTTACCCTCCTTACCGTCACACAGAAAGACGGCCCCACCCTCTTCTGTCCGCCCATAGGACATGTGCAGAAGGGCGGCGACTATCGCGAGAGTTGGCAGCCCTTTGCCATTCCAGAGGACGAGTTGCGCAAGGCTGAAGACATGGCTGAGAAGGTCACAAAGTCGCTTACAGGTGCAGGCATCTGGGGCGTAGAGTTCTTCCTTACCAAGCAAGGCGAGGTTATCTTCTCAGAACTTTCACCCCGTCCTCACGACACAGGCATGGTTACCCTTGGCCACACCACCAACCTGTCGGAGTTTGAACTCCATTTCCGTGCTGTCATGGGGCTTCCTATCGCAGGCATTCACCTTGAGCATGCTGGAGCAAGTGCGGTGGTTCTATCGCCTGTAGAGAGCAACACGCCGCTCAACTACAATTTTATGGACGCTCTTCGCGAAGACCACACACGCGTGCGCATCTTTGGTAAAGAAGAAGCTCATGTGGGCCGCCGCATGGGCGTGGTTCTTTGCTACGGCGAACCGACAGACGACACAACGCCCCTACGCGACAAAGCAAAACGTCTTGCTGCAACCGTGTTGGGAACAGATCCATACATGGAAAAATAAAGCTGTCACAAGCAGACAATTAAAATACAGGAATCGTGTTGTCACATTAATGACGACATGATTCTTGTTTTTTCATAACCTAAGTTTATTTTAAACACCAACAATCGGTTCTTAAACAAGCAACAAAACAATAAAAACCTTCTCTTTACGTTTTAAAAAGAAACAAGAGTAGATTAGCAGATTATAAGAACAACAAGACATGGACAAAACACAACGAGACATAATCAACCTACCGAAGATATTTGATCCTCGTGGCAACCTTACTGTAGCCGAGGGAGGAAGCAACGTGCCGTTTAACGTGGCACGTGTCTATTGGGTATATGATGTGCCGTCGGGCGAATGTCGTGGCGGACATGCTCACAAACATTGTCGTGAACTGATAATTGCGGTTAGCGGCTCCTTTTCCGTAACGATAGACAACGGCAAAGAGAAAGAAACCTACCATCTCAACCACCCATGGCAGGGGCTTCTTGTAGAAACAGGAGTGTGGCGCACCCTCGACGATTTTTCATCAGGTGCCGTTTGTCTCGTGTTGGCGTCAGACCCATTTGAGGAGGCCGACTACATTCGTTCCTATGACCAGTTCATAGAATATATAAAAGAACATTAAAGAAAAGAAATGCACGCAACAAACCATAACGACATAAGAAACAACAGCAACAGGACAGTAGATTTTCTTAACCTCAAGACCATTAATCTTCTCCATAAAGAAGAAATTGCCGAGGCTGTGGAACGTGTCACAACAAGCGGATGGTTCATCCGTGGCGAGGCTACACGCACGTTCGAAACCCAATATGCGCGTTTCATCGGCACAGACCATTGTGTGGGCTGCGGCAACGGTCTCGATGCCCTCACGCTCCTTTTCATGGCTTATAAGGAGATGGGATTAATGGCAGACGGCGACGAGGTCATAGTGCCAGCCAACACCTACATAGCTTCCATTCTTGCCGTTACGCGTTGTCGTTTGAAGCCCGTGCTTGTAGAACCCGACATTCAGACCTTGCAGATAGACCCGCAGAAGATAGAAGACGCTCTCACACCCCGCACACGAGCCATGCTCATTGTGCATCTCTATGGCAAATGTGCCTACACGCCAGAAATTGGCAACATCTGCCGCAAGCACAATCTACAACTTGTTGAAGACAACGCTCAAGCCCATGGTTGCTGCTTCGGCGGCAAACGAACCGGCAGCTTCGGCGATGGTGCTCACAGTTTCTATCCCACCAAGAACCTTGGAGCCCTTGGCGATGCGGGAGCAATAACAACCGACAATGCCCAGTTAGCAGACATGGTACGAGCCCTTGGCAACTATGGTTCAAACCGCAAATATGTGTTCAACCATTGTGGCATAAACAGTAGACTTGACGAGATACAAGCCGCCGTGCTTAGCGTCAAGCTGCAATATATTGATAGAGAGAATGCACAACGCATGGCCAACGCCAGATTCTATTATGACCACATCTCAAACCCCAAAATTCAGCTTCTTCCACGGACGTTTTTACAGAACAACGTGTTCCATATCTTCCCCGTGTTGTGCGAGCGCCGCGACGAGCTCAAGCAACATCTTCAAGACCGAGGCATAAGTACCGACGTCCACTACCCCATTCCTCCACATCAGCAGCTATGTTATAAACAATGGGCCTCACTCTCTCTACCCATAACAGAACGCATACATAAAAACATCCTGTCTCTACCCATAAACCAAACGCTCTCACATGAAGACCTTATTTATGTTGCAGAAGCTCTTAACGAGTTTTGAGAACAGGTCAAAAAAGGGATATTTGTGAATTAAGAGGGGTTTTTATTAATAAGGTGACAGAACGTTCGCAAATGCATAATAAACACATTTTCAATTAATTATCATCTCTGGAAAGCGTCGCCGAAGGCGGCGAATATCCATAACCGTTGGTTGAGCTGCCGAAGGCAGCGAAGCCTGCGGTTCAAAGAATGATAGTAAAATCGTCCTCGTAGAGGGCGAACATATGGAATATTTGAACATCTTGCTTGTGTTCGCCCTCTTCGAGGACGTTATGTTATCTTGCTGTTAAACCGCAGGTTACGTTCGCTTCACTCTCTTCACCAGCGGTTATGGATATTCGCCGCCTTCGGCGACGCTTGCGTGAGATAATTTCCATTTTTTATGCGAAAGTTCAATAAGGTGAGGAATGAAAGATGGAAACAGAACGGTAGAGAAAGAAGGAAATAAGAAAGAAGAAATTAAAAATAAAAAAGAAACGAGCAAAAGGAAAGAAATGAGATACGAAGCAAAAAGAATAACAGCCGAAGAGTTTGGCCGATTGTTTCCATCGTCTAACCACATCTTTAACAGCGTAGCCTTTAACGAGCTAAACAAGCACAAGGCCGCAGCTGTCCATTATCTTGCCATCATGGATGATGGTAAGACACGCTTTGGCATTGTTCTTGGAGAACGCGAAGCCGAGGGCATAAAGACCCTCTCCTCTCCATTCTCAGCACCATTTGGCTCATTCATGACCAACAGCACACAACGGTTAGAGAGCATGGAAGCTGCCGTTGATGCGTTACGAGCCTATGCTCAAAAGGTTGGTGCACGCGTAAAAATAGCCCTCACTCCCGACGTTTACGACCGTTCACAAACCGCCAAATGGGTTAACGTGCTCTCACGCAAAGCTACGCTTCACCACCTTGACCTCAACTATTTTTTTAAGCTCGACCACGTCACGCCCTACGAGCAGATTATCAGTCGTAGCGCGCGCAAGAACCTACATAACGCCCTTAAGCACGAATGGCGTTTTACCCTTCTCGACACCTCGTCAGAACGCGACATAGAGCGAGCCTACAACCTTATAGCTCTCAACCGCAAGGAGCACGGCTACCCATTGCGTATGAGTCTTCACGATGTAGTTGCAACAACCCATGTTGTCAACGCTCTCTTTTTCGTGCTCGAAACAAAAAGCGACGCCTCCCATGACACATGGACCGATGTTGCAGCCGCCCAAGTGTTTCATGTTGCTAAAGACACAGCGCAAGTGATCTATTGGGGCGACCTTGCAGCCTATTCACACCTTCGCACCATGAACCGTCTCGCGGCGTTCATGTACGACCATTTCTCTCGCCTCGGTGTCCGCATTCTTGACATTGGGCCCTCAACCGAAGATGGTGTGCCCAATTATGGCTTATGTTCTTTCAAGGAAGATATTGGCTGTGAGGTCTGCACCAAACACGTCTTCGTGTTTTAACAGCCCTCTCTGCAAAAACCTATCAGCACAACCATTCAAGGCTATTGTTATTTAAGCATAAAGCCTTATGTTTCGAAACATAAGGCTTTATGGATGTTTAGATTAAGCCAGACGGCTCAAGCGCTCATTATCAAGCAAAATAGAAATAATAAATAGCAGCAAGAACCGCCAGCACGATGGCCATTATGACCGTCTTTACCAGGCAGCCAGCAAGCTTTTTCAGCAACATGAAAGCCACGATAAAGGCCACGATGCAAAAAATATAATATCCAAACTGAGATGTCATATTGTTAACGTTTATTTCTCCAAGAATCTTCTCTTTTGTTCCTTTACGTTCACAGGTTCTTGTTAATATTCAAAGATTCTGAAAATCGTTATTTAAAAACAAAATCGTTTAACTAAAATCATGTATTCGTTATAAAAACACAAGATCTTTATTTAACGAAATTATTATTTAAGCACGAAATCTTTATTTAAACAGATGTCGGAACTGAGCAGGCACAGGTGTGTCAAACTCCATACGCTCGCCCGTGATAGGGTGTGTGAAGCAGAGCACATAAGCATGCAAGCAAAGACGATGTAAGGGGTCGTCGCCGTTGCCATATTTCACATCGCCACAAACCGGATGTCCCATGTCTGCCGAGTGAACGCGAATTTGGTTCTTACGGCCTGTCTCAAGCTTATATTCCACCAACGAATATTCGGTTGTGCGGTCAAGCACATAGAAATGAGTAACAGCATATTTGCCTCCATTGTCGACAGGCGACGAGTAGGTCACATAAGCCTTATTGTCTTTCAGCCAGTTGGCAATAGTGCCTTCACTCTCTTCCATCTCGCCACTTACCACAGCCACATAGCGGCGGTCATAAACAATATCGTGCCAGTTGTGTTCCAGAATCTGTTCCGTGTCTATGTCCTTAGCATAAATCATCAGTCCGCTGGTGTCGCGGTCAAGACGATGCACAACATGAGCGCGACATTTCTGACGCGATTTGGCAAAATAGTCGTCCAGCACACTCTTCACATTCAGCGACGAGTGTCCGGCCGCCATCGACAAGATGCCAATGTTTTTCTCCACCACCACGAGCCAACGGTCCTCATACACAATCTTCACATAACGGCTCTTGAACGTGTCGTTACGTTTCGACCGGCTCACAGCCACGCGCATGCCAGGCACCAATGGATAGTCAAACTGTGTTACCACCTTTCCATTAACCTTCACGCCGCGTCCTTTAAGCGTCAGCTTAATCTTGTTTTTGCTCTCCTTCACAGCTGTGAACAGAAACTCCAGCAAAGGCATCTCCTGCTCCACACGATACTGTGCATAATCGTTTTTGCCGTTAACGGCGCTATTTCTATACATTATTTTCGCTTATATTCGTTACTACCAATCACCCTTTATCAGAATCAGATGTATTTAAACGTCAAAATTGAAAACTCAAAATTGAAAACGTCAAAATTGAAAACTCAAAACTGAACAATTCCTAATTGCAGCAAAGCCGCAACAATTCAAAAATCAAAATTCAAAAATCAAAATTCTCACTCATACACCTCGTCAATTCCGAACTCATCCTCTCCATTGCTTTCTTGCTGACAAGGGTTAAAGTCGGCAGGAAGCCCAAAGGTCTCGTTCTGACTATAGCCCAACGTTGGGTCAGCATACACCTTCTTTAAGAAATAAGCCCAGATGGGCAGAGCCATAGAAGCGCCTTGACCCATACGCATAGTGTCGAAATGGATGTCGCGGTCCTCGCCGCCAACCCAGCAGCCGCCCACAAGTCGCGGCACAAGGCCCATGAACCAAGCATCTGAGTTGCGGTTTGTCGTTCCCGTTTTGCCGCCCATCTCGCCTGTAAAGCCAAACTTATGACGCATGCGTCCTGCCGTTCCTTCATCCACAACGCCCTTAAGCAGCACAAGCATCTTGTCGGCGCTGTTAGAGCTTATCACCTCGTTCATGCGAGGCTGAAATTTAGCAATCACGTTGCCCTCGTTGTCTTCTATTCGTGTCACGAACAGAGGTGCTGTTCGTATGCCGTGGTTCACGAACGCCGTGTAGGCGCTCACCATCTCGCCCACCGACACGTCGCATGGACCAAGACACAACGACATGGAGGCGTGGATGTTGGGGTTACGGATGCCATAGTCGTTAAGCAAGCTGACAAACTGTTGCGGACTGAGCTTGCTCATGAGATAAGCTGAAATCCAGTTGTTCGATTGTGCCAATCCCCATTTCAACGTCACCATCTCCCCGTATCGTCTTCTTGAAGTGTTACGCGGCGTCCAGGGTCGTCCTGCCACCATATATGTGTGTTGCACGTTAGGAACCATGTCGCAAGGCGAGAAGCCGTTTTCCATAGCAAGCGAGTAGAGGAACGGTTTAATGGTAGAACCCACCTGTCGGCGTCCGCCCATCACCATGTCATACATGAAGTGTGAGTAGTCGAGACCTCCCACATAAGCCTTCACCATGCCCGTTGCCGGTTCCATGCACATGAAACCCGCCCTGAGGAACGACTTGTTGTAGCGAATGCTGTCGATGGGTGTCATCATGGTGTCTATGTCGCCATGATATGTAAATACGGACATCATGGTTCGCGTGTGGAACGCCTTATGAATTTCCTCTTGCGACGCTCCGGCCGCCTTCATGGTGCGGTAACGTTCGCTCTGGAGCACGGCACGTTCCATGATGCTGTTAACCTGTTTCGTTGTGAGCTGGTCCGTGAACGGCGCGTTAGGCTTGGTTCTGTTCTCCTTGAAAAACTCGGGTTGCAGATATTTTGCCACATGGCCATAAACAGCCTCCTCAGCATAGCGTTGCATGCGCGAGTCTATCGACGTATAGACCTTCAGACCGTCGGCGTTAAGGTTATAAGGCTTGCCGTCTTTCTTAAAGTTTTTGTTGCACCATCCGTAGAGCGGGTCTGTGTCCCAAGCAATTGAGTCGGTCACAAACTGCACATAGTTCCACGCTGGATAATCGCTTCTCTCGGGTCGTTTTGCCGACATGTAGATGCGTAGGAACTCGCGGAAATAAGGTGCCGTACCGTCTTTATGGTCCGTGCGATGGAAGTTGAGCGTGAGCGGCTCCGCTGTATAGGTCTCATATTCGCTATCCGTCAGGTATCCTGCCTTTCGCATCTGCGAGAGCACCACGTTGCGACGGTCCGTGCATCTGTCCGGGTAACGCACGGGGTTAAAGAGCGACGGGTTCTTGCACAAGCCGATAAGCGTTGCCGATTCGCAAACCGTCAGGTCGCGCGGTTCCTTATTAAAATAGGTGTTGGCAGCCGTTTTTATGCCCACGGCGTTATGAAGGAAATCGAAATAGTTGAGATAGAGCGCAATAATCTCCTCCTTTGTGTAGTTGCGTTCAAGCTTCACGGCTATGACCCACTCTATCGGCTTTTGTAGCAGACGTTCCATGGTGCTCGACGCCGTGCCCGAATAGAGCTGTTTAGCCAACTGTTGCGTGATGGTTGAACCGCCTCCGGCGCTGGTGTTGCCCAAGATGCCGCGTTTCACCACAGCACGGCTGAGCGCAATGAAGTCGATACCCGAATGGTCATAGAAGCGCACATCCTCTGTAGCCACCAACGCCTTTACGAGCGAGGGAGCAAGGTCGTCATAGTTGACACACACACGGTTCTCACGGTTAAAGTTCCAGGTACCGATAACCTTTCCGTCAGCCGAGTAGATTTGTGTTGCAAATCTGTTTATCGGGTTCTGCAGGTCCTCCACAGGCGGCATGTAGCCTATCCATCCGTTCCAGATGGCAGTAAAGGCAAGGGCTGCTGTTAGAATGCCCAACACGATCATGGTCCAAAGGAACCGTACAATTATTTTTCGCATGCTCTTTCTTTTTCTCGTTTTTACAAATCTCGCAAGGAGACCAATTGTTCATTTCTGCCCCCTGTTAGTGTACTTGTTGGGGTAAGCATATTAGCATGCAAAGATAATCAGATTTTCTGACACTCACAAGAAATAGAAAAGAATAGCACAAAAAAGCGCCACTTAAAGACACGGCTTATAGGCAGAGAGCAGCTGTCGCACCTCCTCAGCCCGTTCTTTACTCAACGGCGGCACCCCTTTGAGCTTATAGCTGATATTCAGTTTAGCATATTTCTGCTCGCCAAGCGTGTGATAAGGCAGCACCTCTATCTTCTCCACCACGTTGTAACGCGACACATGCTCGCCGAGCCTGTGCAGCCATACGTCGTTGTCGGTCAGTCCAGGCACCACCACATGGCGCACCCATGTCTTCACGCCGCGTTTCTCCAGCTCGTCAAGAAAGCGCAGGTTGTTCTCCTGCCCTCTTCCCGTAAGCCGCGTGTAAAGGTCCGGATCCATGGTCTTGATGTCGAGAAGCGCCAGGTCCGTATGGTCGAGCACGGCAAGGGCAGCATCTGTGCAGAACGCTCCGCTGGTGTCGAGGGCCGTGTGCAACCCCTCTTCCTTGCAGAGCTTAAAAAACTCGTTCACGAACGGCGCCTGCATCAACGGCTCGCCACCCGACAAGGTAACGCCTCCTGTAGCGATGAAGCTTTTATAGCGCAGCACTTCTTCAAGGAGTTCTTGCGGCTCCATCTCATACTGGCACGCTCCTCCCACATTCCATGTGTCGGGGTTATGGCAGAAAAGACAACGCAGCGGACAGCCTTGCATGAATGCAACAAACCTTATGCCTGGCCCGTCAACGGTACCAAACGATTCTAAAGAGTGGATACGACCTTTCATTTGAAAAGAAATAATTGAGAATAAAGGGATGTTAAATGGGAGTTAAAATGGAAGTTGAAGAGAAGTTGAAGGGAAGATAAAATGGAAGATAAAAAGGAAGATAACGGGAGTTAAAAGGAAGTTAATCCATCTTTGATGGATGGAAGTTAACGGACAAATGTTTAGAGGCTTGAGCTCTAAAGCTATTGTCCGATAACTTCCCTTTAACTCCCGTTAACTTCCTTTTCCCTCCTGTTATCTTCCTTTTTTCTCCTGTTATATTCTTAAACCGAAGCGTTGATGGTTCGCGAGAGCACATCCATCTGCTGCTCGCGTGTAAGCTTCACAAAGTTTACGGCATAGCCGCTAACGCGAATTGTGAGTTGCGGATACTTCTCAGGATGCTCCATTGCATCGATGAGCAGCTCGCGGTCAAACACGTTCACGTTAAGATGCTGTCCACCAGTAGGCGTGAAATAGCCGTCGAGCAATGCCATGAGGTTGGCAGCCTGTATGTCCTTCTGCTTGCCAAGGGCTGCAGGCGTGATGGCGAAGGTGTAAGAGATGCCGTCGCGCGAGTGCTGGAACGGTAGCTTGGCAACCGAGGCAAGGGCTGCCACGGCACCCTTCACGTCGCGGGCGTTCATGGGGTTGGCGCCAGGTGCAAAGGGCACGCCCTTCTTACGTCCATCGGGTGTGGCACCCGTGTTGCGGCCATAAACCACGTTTGAGGTGATGGTGAGCAAGCTCTGTGTGGGCACGGCGTTGCGGTAGGTTTCGTGCTGACGCAGATACTCCATAAACGTCTCGGTCAGGTCAACCGCAATCTGGTCTGTGGCATCGTCGTTGTTGCCGAATGGCACATAGGTGCCCTCCTCTATCTTATAGTCGACAGCAAGGCCGTTCTCGTCACGGACAATGCGCACCTTGCAGTTCTTCATGGCAGCAATAGAGTCGGTAACGATCGACAGACCGGCAATGCCCGTGGCGCGTGTGCGCTCCACATCGCCGTCATGGAGCGCCATCTCAAACGCCTCATAGTCATACTTGTCGTGCATGTAGTGGATAATCTTCAGAGCGTTCACATAGGTCTTCGCCAGCCAACGCATCATCTGCTCAAACTTAGGCATAAACTCCTCGTAGGTGAGATAGTCGCCCGTGATGGGCGCGAAGCATGGGCCCACCTGATGTCCGCTGATCTCGTCGCGGCCGCCGTTGATGGCGTAGAGCATACACTTGGCGAGGTTGGCACGCGCTCCGAAGAACTGCATCTGCTTGCCGATCTTCATCGGCGACACGCAGCATGCTATGCCGTAGTCGTCGCCCAGCTCTGCACGCATAAGGTCGTCGTTCTCATATTGTATGGCACTCGTGTCGATGCTTACCTTTGCACAATATTTCTTCCACGCCTCTGGCAAGCGCTTGCTCCACAACACCGTGAGGTTGGGCTCGGGCGAGGGACCCATGTTATAAAGCGTGTGGAGGAAGCGATAGTCGGTCTTTGTAACCATAGAGCGTCCGTCGATGCCCATACCTCCGATAGAGGCTGTTGCCCAGATGGGATCGCCAGAGAACAGGTCGTTATACTCGGGTGTGCGCAAGAAGCGCACAATGCGCAGCTTCATGATCATCTGGTCAATAAGCTCCTGCGCCTCCTGCTCTGTGAGCGTGCCGTTCTTCAGGTCGCGCTGAATGAAGATGTCAAGGAACGCGCACACACGGCCCAACGACATGGCGGCACCATCCTGGTCCTTAACCGCACCAAGGTAGCCAAAATAGGTCCATTGCACAGCCTCACGCGCGTTGGTGGCGGGCTTTGACACGTCAAAACCATAGGCAGCACACATACGCTCAAACTGCTTCAGAGCCAGTATCTGGTCTGACACCTCTTCACGGCAACGCACGATCTCTTCAGTAAACTCCTGAATGTCTATGCGCTTGAAGAATCGCTTCTTGTCCTCAATAAGGTTTGCCGTTCCGTAGAGCGCCACACGGCGATAGTCGCCGATGATACGTCCACGTCCGTAAGCGTCGGGCAGACTCGTAATGATGTGAGCATGTCGGGCGGCCTTAATGTCGTCATTATAAGCGCTGAACACACCCTCGTTGTGTGTCTTGCGATATTTCGTATATATAGTTTTCGTCATGGGGTCGAGCTTGTAGCCATAGCTCTCAAGCGCCTTCTCCACCATGCGTATGCCGCCTTTGGGGAAGATGCCTCGCTTCAGCGGAGCGTCTGTTTGTAGACCAACCACCACCTCGCTGTCGCGGTCAATATAACCAGCGCCATAGGTATCGATGGTCTGAGGCAAGCTTGTCTCAGCATCATAGACACCTTTCTCGCGTTCAACCTCAAACATAGCCGAGAGGATGTCCCAAAGCTTTGTTGTTTTAGATGTTGGACCTGTGAGGAAGCTCTCGTCGCCGTCGTAAGGTTCATAGTTGGCCTGAATGAAGTCGCGCACGTCGATTTCATGCTTCCAGTTAGAACCCTTAAAGCCGGTTTGCAAATTCTGAAAATCCATAAAATGTGTTTGTGTTTTAAATAATAATAAAAAAAAACGCTCCATCTCCCACTATCGCAACAATGAGCAAAATCATCATTCAAAAGGTGAGATAAGAACGTTCCCTATACATTTTGCGTGCAAAGATACAAAAAGAATGTAATATATACAAATTTAGCATCCTGTCAACCACACAAATCATCATTTTTAAGTATTGCCCTTTACCTTTTCTCTACATCTCTTGCCTTTTCATCGCTTTCACCCACCTTTTTCTCTCTTCTTCCTTACCTCTCTTCTTCCTCACATCTCTCTAAAAATTTCCTTTCTTCTCTCTAACCTTGCACTCATTTCTCTCCAACCTCGTTCCGCCTATCTATAACCTCTCCCTTTCCTCGCCTTTCTCTTCTCTTTCTATTCTCTTTCTCACCCTCCATTCGCGCACAAACCCACGCTTTATATGCACCAGATGAAAAATAAATATGGAAAACGTGTCGTTATTAAAAAAAAATATGTAAGTTTGCAACCACAACATCCCACAAACACTATACCTATAACCAACAAAACACATCGGTTTATGACAGTAACAGAACAGACAACACAGCAGGTGGAGCGATTTCTAAGGAAGATTTCACAGAAATATTCTTCCAACGACAACTCTTCTTCATTAGCAACCGACATCCACATCTTCCTGTCGCAAGACAGCGGAGAGATGATTGCTTTTGACGACGACAACAAGGAGATAACACGCTGCGTGGTGGAGCAATGGATCAACAACACCGACGAGCGTTTCTACGCAGAGGCAAGCAAGGTGCTTCGCGCCATCTGCGAGGGCATGCGTCAAACGCTTGAAGGGCTTGCCATCATGAAGCCTTACAGCATTGTGCTTGAGAACGACGAGGGCGAAAACATTGCCGAGCTGTTTCTCGCAGACGACGACACCATAATAATAGGTGGCGACCTCATGGACGGATTGGACCAAGACCTCAACGCCTTTCTCAACAAGATCCTGGACGAAGGAGAGGATGAGATGAAGAACGTGAAGGTGTGAGAGGGCCCTATAACAGGAGAAAGGACAAGAAAAGAAAAAAACAAGAACATACCACAACAGGATATCTTTTAAAATCTGTCAAGACAACATTCTTGGCAGATTTTTTCAGTACGCTCGGCATGAGCATTGTCTAACGGGTGAAAGTCCCGAGCAAGCCCTA
>OCRP01000293.1_pt1 | contig 55938 bp, 36 predicted proteins | sample 1538871 | NCBI WGS metagenome assembly OCRP01 (sample SAMN04571731, study PRJEB22368) | human gut metagenome | biome: human gut; material: stool | host: Homo sapiens | place: Luxembourg | collected 2012-09-20 | reverse complement strand
CGGACCTGCTGTCTTAAGGGCAAAACTACTTTATGCAGACTGAGATGGAAGAGATGTTACCACCTAAATTGACGAAGAACCTCTTTTTTTCAAAAATATTAAAAAAGGTGTTAAAGAACAGCATTAAGCCCAAAGAAGACGCCATGAAAAAAAAGAAACAAAAAAAACGGGGCTTATAAAACTTTCAAAAAGCCTTATAAGCCCCGTCTGTATAAAGATCTAAAACAAGCCTCATTTGTCTAAAACAAGGCCTGTCTGTCTAAAACTAACCCCATTTATCTAAGAACAAGGTCCATCTGTCTAAAAATGAATTTTCACATCAACGCCTCCCATCACAGGACAGCCGCGCTGGGCAAAACAACGGGTGGTGCCTGTGGCAGCGCTGCTCAGAGCGAAGGTGTTGTAGCGGGTGTCGGTGAGGTTGCGGCCCCACAGACTGACGGTGGCTACGCCGAGCTTCACGTCGGCATGGGCACCAAGCAGGGCATACATCTTCTGCTTATACTGGTTGGCCTCATCCCAATAGATGCTTCCCTGGGCCGAGAAGTCGAGACCGAAGCGCACCCACTGGCAGATGCCCTTGCTGAACGGCACGGTGTAAGAAGCGGCGGCACCGACGGTGTGCATGGGCACGAAGGGCACGCGCTTGCCCTTATAGCTTATCGGCTCATACTGGCCGTTGACCTTCAGGCTGTCGGTGTAGTCGGTAAAGGTGGCATGGGTCAGACCGTAGCTCGCACGCCACTCAAGGCGGTTGTTGAGGGCAGAACCACGCAAGGCGGCCTCGATGCCACAGCTGCGACTCTTGCCGGCGTTCACCATCATACGGCCGAAGCCGTAGGTGCCTGCCATGACAGACAGCTGCTGGTTGCGCACCTGCATGTAATAGGCGGCGAGGTCGAGGTGCAGGGAGCCAGAGAAGAGGTTGAGGTGGGCACCAAGCTCATAGTTCCAGCTCGTCTCGGGCTTATAGGCGATGGTCTTGTTCACGCGGTCATAGTCGGCCTCGGTGTGCGGCACGTCATAGTTGCCCTGTTGTGCGCGACGGGCGTTGGCCATGAGCTCGGTCTGAAGGATGTCAGAGAACATCTGTATGTTGAAGCCGCCTGAACGGTAGCCCTTGCTCACGGTGGCGTAGACGTTGCTGCCGCGCTCGTCGGTGGTGAGCGTCAGACCCACCTTTGGCAGGAGCTGGTTATAGGCTTTATGGGCGCCATGGTTAAGGGCTGAGGTGACGAGGCGTGTTGCTGACGTGCCCATGACAGAGGAGTTGAGGGCCATTATGGCTTTCGTGTCGTAGTTGATGTCTACGCGGTTGAGGTCGTAACGCAGTCCGAGGGTTGCGGTGAGGCGGTCGGTGAGATGAACGTTCGACTCATGGAACACACCGACATTGAACTGTGGCGTGCGGAACACGCCAGGCACCTTCATGTCGGCAGACATGCTCACACCACCGGCAGCATCGACAGCGGCTTGGGCGCGTGTCATGGCAACCTCTTGCGGCATGCCTTGCGCCATCATCCTTTGAGCCATGGCCGACACGATGCCGTTATAGGTCACGCGCTGCAAGGCGGTGGAGATGGGCTGTGTGATGCCGGGACCGAAGAACACGGGGCCGTCGGTCTTGAGCCATTGGTATGAGAGAAAGGCACCGCTGGTCCAACGCCAGATGCCCGCAGTGGTGCTCTTGACGGTGAACTCCTCGGTCAGGGCGTTCTGTAGCTGGCGCTGCGTGAGGTGCATATAATCGGTTGAGGTGTAGTCTTGATCCATGAGCATGTCGTCGCGCAGCAACTGGTACGACGTGGTCGAATGGAGCTCGAAGCCTTCTGCACGGTAGCCAAGCTTCAACGCCGTGAGGAGCATGTTGCGCTTGTAAGAGCCGGGATAGTTGGTCGAGGGCTGCTCGGTGGTGCCATCGGCGGGGGTGAACTGACCATAGGCAAAACCTTTCTGGCGCGTAAACTGATAGTCGGCTATGAGGTCGGCAGAGAAGCGCGAGGTGGGACGAAGCATGAAGCGCAGACGTGCGCCTGCCTCATCGCTGTTGTCGGCACGCTTGCCTGTGAACGTGTTGCGCAGGAAGCCGTTCTGACCATTATAGAAAGCTGCCAGCGAAAGGGCGGCGCGGTCGCTAAACTTGGCATAATGTGCCAGCTCAGCATTGCGCCACAGACGGGTGCCGATGCCAAGATGAAGGTCGGTGCCTTGATGTGAGAACGGGTCTTTGGTGTAGATTTTTACCAGTCCGCCCTCGGCGTTCTGACCGTAGATGGTACCTTGGGGACCGCGAAGCACGTCCACACGGTCGGCTTGGTAGAAGTGCATGTTGAAAGCGGCTTTGTTGATGACGGGCATGCCATCGACATATATTCCCACAGCAGGGTTGTTTATGCGCGAGCCGATGCCACGAACATACATGGCTGAGGTGTAACGCGAACCATACTCGGGCATGACGAACGACGGCACGAACGCTGACAGCTGTCGAAGGTCGGTGGCGTGGAGGCTCGTGAGCTGACGGGCGCCAAGCGAGGTGGAACTAAGGGGCTGCATGCGCAGCCTGTACTGTTCTTTAGGCTGCGCTGCCACTACAACCTCGTCGATGTCGAACACTCGTGAACTGTCGGCGAAGAGGCCGTTGCCCGATGATGTTATCCTATTATCCTTTGCCTTGGTTCCTATTACCTTATTATTTTTAAAAGCATTCTTTTCTGTTGTCTTATTTAAGGAAACCTTGTTTGCAGCAGCCTCTTTCTCAGCAACCATGCTTTCAGTTATCCCTTCTTCTGTAACCTTTGTGCCTATAATCTCTTTCATGCCGTTGTTACCCGTCACCCCACAGTTTGTCGCTGCAAAAGCAGCATTGGGAGCGAGGGCCATCAGCAAGAGAGCGGCAATCGTTTCATTTGTCTTTTTCATATCGGCTGCAAAATTACACATTATCCCCCACCCTCACAATCCTAAAATGTTATGATTTTGGCGTTTCATGGTGACATAAAGCAATTGGGGTTTTGCGATTGTTTCGATATTTTTTCGTAAATTTGCAAGCATTTCAACATGCTTAAAAAGATTTCGACATAACTTTAAAAAGAACGAAAGAAATAAAGAATGAATGATAAACTGATAGCTGTAAGTCTTTTTTCATCTTCTGGCATAGGCGATCTTGGACTTCAAGCCAACGGCATAGACACGGTTATAGCCAATGAGCTGTTACCGCAGCGTATGCAATTGTTCTTACACAATCACCACGAAACAAAGGGGTTCTGCGGAGATATATGGAAGATGAAGGATGAAATTGTCAGCTATTATAAAGACACATTCGAAACAAGCCCGTTTCTACTCATAGCCACCCCACCATGCCAAGGCATGTCGTCAAACGGAATGGGAACCATTCTTAACAATCTGAAGAAAGGCATACGACCACAGTTTGACCCTCGCAACCGGCTTATCATACCAGCCATAGAGATAATAAAAAAGTTGCAACCCGAATGGGTCATTCTTGAGAATGTGCCCAACATGACAAACACCGTTATTGAAGACGGAGAAGGGGTTATAAACATCATTGACTTTGTGTTTCGAGAGCTGGGCGACGCTTATGTGGGCAAGCCTTATGTTGTCAACGTTGCAGACTATGGCGTTCCACAAAACCGACAACGCCTTATAACGATATTGACAAGAACAGAAAAGGGCAAAAAACATTTTAAAAAGTTTGCCACGTTCTTGCCAGCACCTACACACTCTGAAAAGCCGACTCTTTTCACACACCAATGGTTAACGGTGAGAGACGCTATCGGCAATTTGCCGCCAATAAGCTCACGCAAAGGTTGCAATGTCTGCCAATCTAATCCGCTACACAAGGTGCCTTTGCTTGACGATGTCAAACTGTCGTGGGTTACGAACACGCCTGAAGGTCAAACAGCCATGAACAACCAGTGCATAAATCCCAGCTGTATGTACCAAGGAAACGCCCTGCATGGAGCACGTCATAACTCGGAAGGGGTAAACAAGGCAAACACCGACACTCCTCTCTATTGTGAGAAATGTGGGGCTTTGCTGCCGCGACCTTATACCATAGACAAAGCGACAGGAGAGAAACGCATAATGAAAGGGTTCGTCAGCGCATATAAACGCATGTCATGGGACAAGCCTGCAAGCACGCTCACCCAAAACTTTCAATATGCATGCAGCGACAACAAGCTTCATCCGTCGCAAGACAGGGTGCTCTCTCTTTATGAAGGCATGATCCTACAAACCATTGCGCAATATCCTTATTCGTTCGAAATAAACGGCAAGCTTGTGGCGGATGGACTAATAAGAGACACCATCGGTGAGAGTGTGCCTCCATTGCTGATAGACAAGATTGTGAAGAACATTCTTAAAATAAGCAAAAAAAGCTGAGATCCAATAAGGAAGCGTTAAAGCTTCCACCAAAAGAGGGTGTGTCATCATCAGCGGCACATTCTCTTTTTTTTTATTTCACTTCTTTATTTCACTTCTTTATTTCACTTCTTTATTTCACTTCTTTATTTCACTTCGTAACCAATCCATTTTTGCCTTGATAACAATTCGATGTATTGTGGAGAATCGATGACAGCTACCCAATGGTCACACATCTTCCTTATGCCTTTCGAATTCATTATCGACACGCTGGTAGTACGTCCGCCATCCTCTTTGGGCTGAACAACCTTTCCCCAATCGTCAACGCAAAGACAGTCACAATAGAACGCTGCAACATAAACGGGAAGACCGTCAATGAAATCCCACAACACACCTAACAGATGGTTGGTCTCGCGATGATGGGCTTTCCAATCGAACGACACGATGTGGTTCACGCGCTGCTCGCCGATGAGCGGTTTTGTAATGTTTTTAGCTTTCGATGCTGACGGTGTGCTTCCACAGGTCGCCTTCACTTCGATGCCGCCATACTTGAACGGGCTGAAATGTTCTTTGTCGACAGGATATTTTTTGCCTTCTTTGACGGTGTATAAGCTTTCAAGATATTTTTTCTTCACAGGCGTGTCCACAAGCAAAAGGTCGGGATAACCGTCTTGATGTAAATTTGAGACAAGCTTACCGTCAGAAACCTTTGCCACACTTCTTGCAAAATATTCGCCTATCATGCCGCTGAGATTCCTCATGCCAAGGGTCTCAAAAATGTTGATGTCAAATTTCATCGTTGTGTCGCTCAACTCCTTCAAAGCTCTGTTGGCATAATTCATTGCTTCAACAATGTCAGCAGAAGAAAGCACAAAACGATTTTTATATAAAATTTTGACCTTGGGATTTGTTACATACACCTTATTCATAGTTCATAAGTTCTGATTTGGAAATGTCAAGAGCCTTGGCTATCTTGGCTATAACGAGCAAAGAAGGACTCTTTTCACCACGCTCAATCTCTCCCATGTAAGTGCGGTTTATGTTACATCGGAAAGAAAATTGTTCTTGTGAAAGGCCTTTTGCCCGTCGCAATGCGGCGACTTGTTTGCCAAACTTTATGTTCTCGATCTCTTTTGTCATTTTTTATAATCGTTTGATTGTTCAAAATTAAGAATAAAGCAGCATTAAATCAACCGCCAATAGACGGTGAAAGAAAAATTTATTATTGGGAAACTATTGGTTGTCGTAAATAAAATGTTTAACTTTGCAAGGATATGAGATGTAAGCGGATTTTTTAAAGACATAAAGTTTTTAAAAAGACATGAAGTTTACAAGGCATAAAGTTTTTAAAAGATCTCTGTTAAAAAAATATGAGATTTAAAGGTCTGGCTTTCAAAAGCAGGCATCTCACATTTAAAAGACAATCTACCCATAGATAACAAAACTTCAAATTATGACTACACGACACACTGGCAAGAACATCAAGATTTTTCTCAGCAGCACGTTCAGAGACATGGATGCCGAACGCGATGCAATAATGAACCGCGTCTATCCTGCTGTAGCGCAACAGTTGGCACCACATAACATTCATGTCGACTTCATTGACTTGCGTTGGGGCGTGAGCACAAGCGACGTGGACGAAGCAGAACGTGAGAACCATGTGCTGCGCGAGTGTATTGACGGCATACAGAGCTCACGACCGTTCTTCATCGGTCTGCTCGGCGACAGATACGGATGGGTGCCGTCTCAAGAGAGCTGGGACGCCATTGTGGGCGGCATGACCAACGACGAGATGCAGTTTATAAACAGCGACACGGCCCAGGCGCGAAGCGTGACGGAACTGGAGATACTCTTCGGTTCGCTCATGGACACCGACAACCTGCACCGCAGCTTCTTCTGCTTCCGCTCGCCAGAGGCTTATAAGGACATGGACAACGCACACCGCGCCCTCTACTGCGAACAGGGTGACGAGGCGACACGACGTCTGAAGCTCCTGAAGGAAAAAATCACAAGCACCATGCACGCCCACTCGCTCGACCGCAACATCTGCCAGTATGGCTGCCGATGGAACGGACAGCACCTCACACAGCTCGACACGCTGGTGGAGTTTCTGACCACGGCACTCGTACAGGAAATAATGCTCTACGAGTGTGAGGACGCCACGGCAAACCCCGACAACGCTTACGAGGCAATCTACGACAAAGCTCAAGAGCAGATAGCACAGAGCAACCAGCTGTTCTGCGGACGCGATGGCTGGCTGCAATGGCTGACCAACTATATAGACGACGAAAACAACAAAGGCAAGGTACTGCTGATGACGGGCATGTATGGCTTCGGAAAGACCGCCTTGCTTTGCAAGCTATATGAAGAGCTTGAACAGAAAGATGGTTACGAGCCTTACATCTACTTTGCCGACCGCCGCAACACCAACTGCCGGCCTGAGATGCCGCTGAAGTGTTGGTTGGCAGACCAACGCACCGAATCGGACCACCGGTGCGGCATTGAGACAGACGAAGACTTCGGACTGCTCGCCCATCTGCTTGCAAAGGCATTTGAGACGAACCGCAAGAAGAAGGTGCTGATGGTGGACGAGGTGTGTCTGCTCGACAACTGCAACACGCTGCTCGACAACAGTTGGGTGCCTGACGATGCGGTGGTGATATGCACATCGGAGATCAGCCAGACGGAAGGCATTGACATCTGCGACAAGATACAGATCACAGCTCTCAACGAAGAAGAGGTGCAGCAGCTCGTTGACAAACGTCTGGCCAAGGTGGGCAAGCATCTGCAACCTGCCGTCATGAAGGCTTTGCTCGAGAAGACCGAAGGAAAGATCAAGCCAAGCGCCATTCCGCTGTGGTCGGTAATGATGGCCCGACATCTCACGCTGCTTAACGCCTCCTACTTTGACGCACAACGCCAACGCACCGAGGCTGACGATGAGATGAAGATACAAAACTCGCTGATCGAGATCATTGAACAAGCAAACGGATACCCCGAGACGCTCTTCATGTCGATCGTGGCAGGAGCCGACCTGTTCGTTGACCTTAATTTCTGCATAGACGTGTTGCGACTGCTCGCCGTGAGCGAGTTTGGTCTGCGCGAGAGCGACCTGCACAACCTGCTCGGACAGAAGTGGGACGCGCTGAAATGGGCTGAGACGAGACGATACCTCGGACCGCTGCTCAACGTTCACGATGAGAACGGAATAATAGATTTCACCTATCCCAACTTCCGCAGCGAACTGTGCATACAGGCTGGCGACAACTTAGGCCATTACCTGGTGGCGCTCGCCGACTATATGCACCACATTGTCGCCAACAACTCGCTGGACCTCGTGGCAAACCGCGAGCTGCCTTACATTGCCCTCAAGACGCAAAGCGCCGAGCTGCTCGACCTTGTGGTGATGAGCCGTGGACACATGTTCAGACGTTCCGTGGTCTATGCCCTCGCCGATGTGGCTGTGAGAAGACCAAAGTTTTTGGAGCAATGGGTAACGAAAGCAACCACCCGACGACCCATCCAGACGGCATGGCTCTTGCTTGACGTAATGAAGCAATTGGCCAACAGAGGCAACACATCAGCGGCTGCAAGCATCGGCTCAGCTGTAATAAAGATATACAGAGAGAACGAGGAGACATGGAAGAACGGCGGCCAACAGCCGCAAGACGGCAATGACCAGCAAGCACAAAAGGGCGAAGACCTGCAAGCACAAAAAGGCGAAGACCTGCAAGCACAGGCTAACGAACGGCATCTCGTTGAAGGCTGCCTGACGGCGTTCTTTGCCGTGTGTCTGTACAAGACCGGAGACAAGAAGAACGCTGAGCAATGGGCCAACCATCTTATTAACGCCTACATGCCACACATTGAAGACGACAGATACATGGAGGTGTTCGCATGGGCCATATATGTGGCGACATGCGTGTGGAGAGACAACGTGGTCGACGGACATGAAGAGGAAAACGCCACAAGCGCTGACATCATCGTGGCGTGGGCTGATCACGGCCTGAACTTCCTGCAACGCCTGGCTACCGACTGTCAGCGCCTTGAGTTCCTGGAACCAGAGCGCGAGATGGCACAGTTCTATCGTGCCATGACACAGCAGGAGGACGAGAACCTACCCACCAATCTGCTCGTTGCCAATGAGCTGAACGAACAGCCGTGGATGTATCGTGCCTATTTCAAGACAGCGCCCATGATGAAGATGGCGGGCATGATGAAGTATGCTGACAGATTTGTTGCCGACACGCTGACGGCTGAAGCCAAACGTCTGGCAGCAACAATACAAGAGGCGGCACCCGACAACCTGCTGTTTATGGATGCCTGCCAGCCTTTCACGGAGCAAATGGAGGAGGACGACTATAACAACGAGGCGCTTGTGGTGGACATGGCAGAGAAGCTGCTGTTCCTCAACGCCGACCAGGCACAATGTGCCGCTACCCTCAGCCGCTGTCCGTCGCTGTTCGATGACAATCGCACAGACGCCATCGGCGTGAGAGCCAACCTGCTGATGTTCTGCATGGAGCTGCAACCAAACGACGGAAGCACACGGGAGACGGCAGAGGTGAAAGCGAAGCTCAACGACATGGTGGCTTATGCCAACAAGGTGATCGACGCGTTCTTCAAGACTAAAGACCAGGACGAGAAGAAAGCTATTGCCAACTTCTTGTGGATGTTTATCTCGGTGATGATAAAAATAGAAGGATTACCCGCTTCTATGCTGTCAAACTTTGCCGCGCATGTGTTCAACTCTGAATATGGCATCTACATGGACCACTATGAGCACCCGACGGTGGAGCAGACGCTGCGTCTGCAGGTGGCGTTCTACATGATGAGCAGCATGACCGAGTTTGCGTTTAGAGACATTAAGAACGTCGGATCAAACGATGAGCAGGAGAAGGGAACACAACGCGCGTTCAGCAACATGAGTTTGATGAAGAGCCTCAACCTGTCGGGCACGCTCGTGGTCGAAGGCTTCTCGCTCATCTACAATTGCATGGCTTACATCTGCGAGCAGAAGCACGACATAAAAGACATGATGTTCTACAACAAGCAGCATGAGTATGCCACATGCGAGGCTTGGCGACTGAACCCAGACGACTTTGAGACAGCCCGACGTTATGCTGCCGCCGTGGACGAGACGGGACGACGCTTCTACACCGTGGTGGGCAACTTCAAAGAGGCTGTTCTGTGCTTCGAGAAGGCTAACGAGATGTTCGTGGAGCTGTTCAAGCAAGAGAAGCACAGCACCATTCTTAACGACATGCTCCTGAGCTCATATAACATTATCAACATCCTCAACGCGGAACATCTCTACGACCTACTCTGCATGAAGGCAGAAGAAACCCTTGCGTTGGTGACCGACCGCATGGACGACCCCGACACTGATCTGGGCCTTGTAGCTGCGATATGCGAGAGCAAGGGTCATGCCTTGATGATGCTCAAACATTTTGACGAGGCATGGGTGTGGCTCAACAAAGCACAGAAGGTGTATGAGGACAACCTCAACAAGAATTCTGAGGATGAGAAATGCATGCGCGACCTCGCCATCATAAAATGTCGCATTGCCGATTATCTTATGGCAAAGGGCAGCGATGCCGACAACATTATAGCGATCGTCAATGAAGCCGAGGGCCTGCTAAAGAAGGCTCTTGACATCGTGCCCGACTCGCCAAAGGTGGCAAAAAACTATATCGGATTGCTCAGCACGAAGATGAAAGTGTATCTGTTGAAACGCGACATCAACGCCGCCGACGAGACCTTGGCGCAGTTTGAGAAGTTAACGCTTAAACACATCCTCAACACTCGCGACACATCTCTCATACAGCTTATGTTCGCCGTTTACGATTCATTCATCGACACAGCCGCTCAAAGCGACTGGACGCAGATGGCCAACGCCCTGCTTCAGGTGAAACAAAACGCTGAGAAACAGCTTGTAGAGAACAGACTGATGAAGGGATGAGGCGTTTAGACATTTAAACGTTATAAAAAAAAGAAGAAGAAAAAAGAAAGAAAAAGAAAGCGTTGCAAGGTTATCAGCAGAAGACCAATTGCTGTTGATAACTTTGCAACGCTTTCTTTATAAGCCAATTACTGGCTGTGCGCAGCATCATTGTTTTAGAAGCTGCATTGTTTTAGCTGCAACATCGTTTTAGCTGCAACATTGTTTTAGCTGCATCATCGTTTTAACTGCAACATCGTTTTAGCTGCATCATTTCACGACAATCTTCTTTGAAGATCCGTCAGAATAGCGCACGATGTTGAGACCTTTCACGGGGGTGGCGGTCTTTATGCCGTCTGCGGTGAAATAGGCCGTGACGGTTCGTGGCTGGTTGTCAGAGACATTGGCCACGCCTGTTGTGCCTTGAGGCACACCACGCGACACGGCAAAGACGTAAGCGTTGCCACCCGACTTGCGTGTGAGGGTCAAGCCAGTAAGTTTCTTTATGGGGTTGGCGGCGATGGCGTTCTCAAACAGACAATAACGGAAGCGGTCGCTCAGCTCTTCATTCTCTATAGAGATGAAACCGAGGCCGGTGTAAGCCTCATCGCCTTGCAGGTCAGGCACAGACCAGTCGCGCACAGAAACGATGCTTTCTTCTGACGAGGTGCCGTCCTCATAGTTGAGAACCACGCCGAGCGTGCTGGCACCAGCCGTACTTGTGGCCAACAGATAAACGGTGTTGGCGGCTACGGGTTGCGCAAAGTTGATGCGATGTTGATCGTTTGAGGTCATCGCCACAACGTTGTTTTTGGCATAATGGCCAAGCTGATAAGCCACCTTGCTGGCCGACACAAGCTTGCCGTCGGCAGGCAGACCACCTGTTGAGCGCACATCTTGGCTGTAGAACGTGCGCCATGAGTCGATGGGCGAGGTGATGTGGATCGTTGAAGGCGTGGCCTCAACCACGACATCGGCGTTGCAGGCATCGGCAGAGAGCGTGAGAGGTTCTGTCGAAGCATCGGCCTCGCGCACGAGAAGCTTTGAGTCGAGGAACGTCAGGCGCTTGCTTATCCACTGCTTGAGATAGTTGATCTCGTCGGCATAGCTATTGCCCACATAATAGTTTGGCCACACCGCACGCCCAAACATCTTCCATGCCTGCTCGTTGCGGTCTATGGCACCGCCGCTTGTCAGCTCGCCCGTGAGACGGTTTATCGTTGCCTCAATGTTGGCATCAGAGTAAGCGCCCAGACGATATTCCTTCCAACGCGCCTGCATCTCCTTCACGAAGGAAGGGTCATCGAGCAGTTTCTTCCACCAGAACGGCACCTGCTGGTCATCGCCACTTCGGCTGTTGAAGTCGTACTGCCAGAGATCCGTGTGCTCGCCATAATTGTAATTGGCGTTGCCGTAAGCGATGTTAAAGTCCCAGAGCGTTGCTTGCCAACGGTTGTCGAGCCCCTCGTTAGCGGCACGCGTGTCGCTATATTTGTAAAGGTGGGTGCTCAGACGATAGCCGTCGATGTTGAATGAGAACTCGGTGCTGAGAAGATAGTCGATGAACGACGTGGTGTTTATATACTTGCGGTAGCCCACGGCTGGGTCAGTATAATTGTCGAGCGTGAACGATTTCTCCATGTCGTTGATCGCCTTGTCTATTGCTTCGCGGTTAGCAGCAGGCATCTCCAACAGGTCGTCGCCGTCGGGATCATCATACTGGTATGTGATCTTCTTGCTGTAGTTGGGCTGTCCGTCCCATCCTAACGGACGGTAAGGCGAGGTGTAAAAGATCGTCTCGTCGTCGCGGTCGATCTCCACATGATAATCGCCTGTGAGGTCGCCGTTATCGGAGCCTAGGTCGTTGAGGTTCAGACGACTCTTGCCTTTGCCCGGGCGCTCTGTCAGGATATACACGCCATAATAGGTGCCGTCGAGAACAATCTCCACGAAGCGCGAATGGGGCGTATAGCCAAAATAAGGACGTCCAAGCTCAAAGGTGAGCACGTCACGGATCATCGACTTGTCCGAAAACGGAGCGAGAAACGCCCAGTCGTTGTCCTTGCCCATGCCCAAGAGCTTCACCTTCTGCTTCTTGCCACCCTCTTCAAGCGTCTGCGAGAGGGTCTTGAAGCCGTAGGGTTTCTTGTCAGAACTGTTGAACGAAGAGTTGCCGCGATACTTGAGGCTGATGTAACCGTCATAGTCGGCTTTCTGGTTTGGATGGGCAATGGTGTCGCCATAGTTTTTGCCATCCTTGTTGTCGATAATCTTCATTCGTGCCGTTATGCGTTCATTTCGTTGAATGGTCTTGCCCTTGACATTAATAAAAGCGATTGGCAGATTCGTTTCTGTAAGTTTTACGTTACGGTCGTTTGTCGGCACATAGTTGTCGGCACGTTGAGCAAAAGATGCTGTAGCCCCTACGGCGACAACACATAAGAGAGAAAATAAGTGTTTATACATGTTACGAATGAAATTGGTTTTTTAGGAATTTTACAAAAAAAAGGCACACGCAACAGATATCATTGCATGGCCTTCGTCTTTTTTATTATTTTAAGCTAATGGTCTTCACGACCTTGCCTTTGTACGAATTTATCACTATCGATGCCGAATCGGCATCTTGCATCTGTGCCACGGCAAGCGAGGCATACTGACGCGAAGAGTAATATTGAGGCACGTTGCCCTGGTCGTGACAGAACGTTATGTGTGCTGTCAGCGTGCCGTCGGCGTTGCGCGTCATGTCGGTAAGCACAGCTCCTATGCTCTGTCCGTCGGCATCGCTGCCGCTGCTTCCTGTCTTCACGTCAAACGTGATGTTCACATATTTACGGTTTGCCGACAGCCAAAGGGCAACAAAGCTTACCGGGTCGGTCTTAGGAGGAGCTGAGGTTTGCAGCCTCTTTATCTTGGGGCACAGCACGTTGTTCACGATAAACACCTTGACAGGCGCTGATGCGAGGTTTTGTGCTGACCGCTCTGTAAAAGATGCAGAGGAAGAAGAGGAGCTTGAAGGGCCTGAGGCTGATGATGGACCTGAGGCAGAAGATGAGCCTGAGGCTGATGATGAGCCTAAAGCTGATGATGAGCCTAAAGCTGATGATGGGCTTGGGGCTGATGATGAGCTTGGGGCTGATGATGAGCTTGGGGCTGCATAATAGACCAATGCGCGATAGGTAGAATCGGGCGTTGTCATCCACGACACCTTCGGCGTACCCTCCACCTGCAACGACAGCTGCTCGTCGGTGGTAAAGCTGCTCATGCGCGACTGCGCGTCGGTGCACGCCTCAACAAAATCGGAGCGCAGGTAAGACAACTTACCGTCACCCGAGTCATATTGCTCCGTGGTGCACGACGCGAGCAAGGCGGCAGCCACCACGGCAGCAGAGGCCACAACCTTTGCAGCGGCGCATGAGAAAGCTTTGTTTGACATATAATTTTTTCTGTTTATCTTAGTTCTTGAGAAGCTGTTCCTGATTGCGTGCCGGGTTGGCATACATTGTGAGCAAGTGCTCACGCAGGAACGCCTCGTCCTTGTCGGGCAACTGGATCTTGGCCATCTGCTGAGCAATGTAGCCATCAAACTGTGCCTTCTGTTCAGCCGTGTAACGGTCGGCATGAGCCGTGGTGCCTTCAAGCTCGTCAAGCGCCACATAGTTGGACGGATAAAGACGGTAACGACGGAACACCTCCTCGTCGATGTGTGTGGCAACAGCCTTGAAGAAGTCGGCCTTCGGCATGTCGGGATCGAGCGTGTCGAGCCATGCGTCGATGCAGGGTGCCGCATCATAGTGGATATGTCCCTTATAGCCCATGATGCCCGTCTGCATGCTCACGACATCGTCCATGGGACCTTTCTTCCAGTCGGCAATGTCGCGCTTGAGCTGAAACTCCTGCGCCTTGAGGAAGTCGCAAGGGTCATACTCGTAACTGATGGCCAGCGGCACGATGTGCAGACCCTTCAAGCGCTCAACGAGCGATCCCTCGCCGCCCATGACTATCATCTTGATGATCGACTCTTGCGTGCGGTCGTTTGAGTCCTTGGCGCGTCCCTCGCGCTGTGCTATCCACACGTTGTCGTGCTTCTGAGCTATGACGAGGTGCATATAATCAGACAGTCGCTTGCTTGACAGCAGCATCTGTCGCAGCGACACGCTACGCTCCACGATGAACGACTTGTTTATGCGCACAAGATCCTTGACCCACGGCAGCGAGAGCAGGTTGTCGCCGATAGCGATCTCACATGTGGTCTTGCAACCGGCGTCGACGAGCAGCACGTCAAGCAAAGCCGAGTCGAGCACAATGTCGCGGTGATTGCTTACAAAGGTGTAACGCTTCTCCATGTCTATGGCATCGACATTCATGTCGCAGCCGAGACTGGCCTTCTGCAACAACCCCTTTATGAAAGGATAGCAGAAAGCGACCTGAAACTCAAGGTTGGTCTTGCATGCCCGCATCTTCTGTGCCAGCATGTCGAAAGGCACGTCCTTAAACACATAAGCCACGACCTGTGCAAACTGTGCATTGCCGAGCAGACGCTCAAACACCTCGGGCAGCTCTTCGGGCTCGAAGGGTCTGATGGCGTCGAAAGGCTTCAATAATTCTTTATCCATAGCTCAATGTCTTTTATAAAAGTCAGAACTGGTTCTCCACGATGTCGGTGAGCACGTCCTTGATGTCAAGACCAGCGGCACGCACCTGCTGGGGAATGAAGCTGGTAGCTGTCATGCCGGGTGTGGTGTTGATCTCAAGCATGTTGATCTTGTCGTTGCCGTCGGCATCCTTGGAAATGATGTAGTCGATACGGATGATGCCGTTGCAATGCAAGATGTCGTAGATGCGGCTTGTCTCCTCCTCCACACGCTTTGTGGTCTCGGGTGAGAGACGGGCGGGAGTGATCTCCTGCACCTGGCCGTTATACTTGGCATCGTAGTCGAAGAACTCGTTGCTGGTCACCACCTCTGTGGCGGGGAACACCACCGCCTTGTCTCTGGTCTTGTAGCAACCGATGCTTATCTCTGTGCCTTTCATGAAGCTCTCCACCATCACCTCGTCGCTCTCCATGAACGCCACGCGCAGGGCGGGGGCGAGCTGGTCGGCGTTCTTCACTTTCGATACGCCGAAGCTGCTGCCGTCGGCTGCCGGTTTCACGAAACAAGGCATGCCGATGCGCTTCTCTATCTCCTCGTCGCTATATTTCTCTTCCTCGCCGCGACGCAGGAGCACACTCTCTGCCACGTTCACGCCGAAGCCGCGAAGATAGTTGTTGAGCACATACTTGTCGAAGGTCATAGCCTCGACGAGCACGCCGCTGGTGCTGTAAGGGATGTGCAGCAGCTCGAAATAGCCCTGCATCAGACCGTTCTCTCCCGGTGTGCCGTGGATGGTGATGTAAGCATAATCGAAGGTCACGGTCTTGCCGTCCATCTTGAACGAGAAGTCGTTCTTGTCAATTTTGGCCGTGTCGCCGTTCTGCAGGTCGACGTGCCAGTCTTGTCCTTTCACGTCCACCACATATATGTTGTAGCGTTCTTTGTCGAAGAAAGAGTAGAGTCCCTGTGCCGAGCGCATGGACACATCGTGCTCTGACGAGTCGCCACCACAGACGATGGCAATGTTTCTTTTTTGCGTTTCCATTTTTTTATTTGAATACTTTCTTTATGTTCGATAATCTAATTCAAGCCGGTGTGTTGCAACGAAGCGCACCTTAGGCAAACGTGTCGTTGGTTGTTCCCTTGACGTAGGCACGCCATTTCTCTATGAGCGCCTCAAGGTCAGCGGGGAGGTCAGACGTGAAGTCCATCTGCTGCTTGGTTGTGGGGTGTATGAAGCCGAGCGTGCGGGCGTGTAGTGCCTGCCGGTTGCAGAGCTTGAAGCAGTTTTGTATGAACGCCTTGTAGGTTGTAGAGCGGTTGCCGCGCAACACCTCGCAGCCGCCATAGCGTTCATCGCCGAAGAGCGGATGACCGATATGCTTCATGTGTGCACGGATCTGGTGCGTGCGGCCTGTCTCGAGAATACACTCAATGAGCGTCACATAGCCATAACGTTCTATCACACGCCAATGGGTGACGGCAGGCTTGCCTATACCCGAGTCGGGCGACATTACCGTCATGCGCAGGCGGTCTTTCGGGTCGCGTGCAATGTTGCCTTCTATGCGTCCCTCGTCCTCGGTGAAATTGCCCCACACCAGCGCGTTGTAGCTACGGTGTGTGGTCTTGTTGAAGAACTGCAATCCGAGACTGGTCTTCGCCTGCGGGGTCTTTGCCACGACGAGCAGACCGCTGGTGTCTTTGTCTATGCGGTGAACGAGTCCCACCTCCGGGTCGTTAGGGTCATAGCTCTTCAGGTCTCTCAGATGCCACGCCACAGCGTTGACGAGCGTGCCATGAAAGTTGCCTGCGCCGGGATGAACCACCAGTCCTGCGGGTTTGTTCACCACCATCAGCTCCGCATCTTCATAGACCACGTTGAGAGGAATGTCTTCTGCCTCAATCTTCGACTCATGGCGCGGACGGTCAAGCATCAGCGTCACCACATCGCCGGGGCGCACCTTATAGTTGCTCTTCACCGGCTTGTCGTTGACATGTATGAATCCGGCATCGGCAGCCTTCTGTATGCGGTTACGCGACGAGTGTTGCAGCTTCTCACACATGAACTTGTCCACGCGCATGGGCTGCTGACCGGGGTCTGCCTCGAAGCGGAAATGCTCGTATAGCTGCTGGTCTTCGTCTTCACCGAGCTGGTCGTCTTCGCCGGGCTGGCTTGTTAAAAGCTGGCCTTCAGCACCTTGCAAGCCTGCACCGAGCTGGCCTTCACCGAGCTGGCCTTCACCGAGCAGATCGTCAATCTCTTCTATGTCGTTTGTGTAATGTGTCATGTTTCCCTTTTCTTCTCTCTCTTTTGCTTGTTATATCATTCCACGATCTTCTCATGCTCACCCTCACCTGTGACCTCGTGAAAATCGTCCACATCGCCACCTTCCTCAATGAAGTCTTCGCTGTCGATGGCGTTGTCGATGAAGTTGATGCTGTCATCGGCGCTGAGCTGTCCGTTACCCACCTGAATGGTGATGGGCGTGTCCACGGCCACCTTGTCGCCAGCTTGCAGTTGGCGTGTGCCAGCCACAACACCCACGACCCAGTCTTTCTCGCCAGGCACAAACTGAGGTTGCGTGAGCTTGAAGCCCATGGCCGTAAGCTTTGCCATCGCCTCGCGCAGCGAACTGTTGTCTATGATGTCGGGTAAGGATATTTCGGGTGAGCGCGACGCGTTGACGATGACATAGATAACATGTCCCGTCTTCACATGCGAGCCAGCCGCTGGCGACTGCTCCAAGATGCAGTCGGGCGGCAACGATTTCACATAGCCCGTGTCGCTGACCACAACAGACAGGCCGGCGTCGGCAAGAATGTGCTCGGCGTCGGCAAACGACTTTTGCTTGATATTTGGAATGGCCACCGACTCGCCATGATGGGTGTAGATGTCGATGGCGAAGCTCGTACCCCAACACACACCCGCCACCACTATTATCATGGCGAGGATGTTGCCCCAGAAATACGTGCTCTTCAGCTTTCCGAAAAACTCTGATGTCTTCATCAATTATTCTCTTAAAGATAGGTTTTTAAAAGTAACCTTTCATTTTTGTTAATGTTATGTCGGCTATTTTTAGCCCACCTTAATAAGTGTGGATGCAAAGGTACAGTAAAAATCCGATTGAACGAAAGAAAACACCTTTTTTCTAAATTTTCATCCTAAACACCGTCTTGCGGGCCTTCGCATCTTGCACCAGTTCGAGCGTTCCCCCACTCACGCGCATGATCTGTCGAGAGAGAGGCAGACCGATGCCGCTGCCTCCTTGTTTTGTTGTGAAGAACGGCACAAAGACTTGTTGAGCCACGTCGGGAGCAATGAGGGCGGCATCGTCGCAGATGTCTATAACGACCGAGTCGTCGTCGCCTGTGTAGGCTTCTATCCACACCTTGCCGTCGCGCTGTGGGCTGCCGTCGCGCTGTGCACTGCCATCGCCGCTACCCTCTTCGTCTTGCGCACAAGCCACAGCCTCCTTTGCGTTCTTCAGCAGGTTGGTGACAACACGTCCCATCAGACCTTCATCGGCATAGACGAGCAGGTCGGCAGGCTTCACGCTGACGCCCACCCTGCCGTCGGCATCGGCAAGCGTCGCCATGCGCTCAAGAAAGGGCTTGGCGTAGAACAGCCGTGGCTGCGGTTGCGGCACATGAGTGAACCGCCTGTAGTTTTCGACAAAAGCCATCAGTTCGGTGCCTGTCTTGTTGATGACCTCCAACCCTTCGCGCTGCTCGCCTTTCGCCTGTTGCAGCAGCGACTGGCTGAGCGATGTTATGGGCGTTATGGTGTTCATGATCTCATGGGTGAGCACGCGGATGAGCTTTATCCATGAGTCGACCTCACGGTTTGCCAGCTCGCCGTTGATGTCGCTGAACGCCACTATGCGCACCCGCTTGTTGCGCAGCGTGGTGTAGGTCTCACGCACCGATAGCGACCCGTCCGCAAACTGTTGCTCCACCTGCTCCATGTGGGTGAGAACGGGGCAGTGCAGCAGCCGTGTTGCCGCTACGTTATGCTGCAAGATGTGTCCTGCCTCATCGACCACGAGCAGACCTGTGCCTGCGGCGTCCATGATCTGTTCATAATATTTCTCTCGCTCCACAGCCTCGTCACGGGCGTTGACAAGAATCTGCTTTATGCGGTTTAGCGATTTGTTGAGCATAGCATCGCTGCCGCTCACCCCTTGGGTTGAGAACGAGAAGGTGAAGTCGGAAGCATCGATGGCATCAAACATGAACGCCACCTTGCTAATGTTGCGGCGGTAGCTCAGATAGAGACGCACATAGCCCAAGACCATAACGGCAACGACGAGCACAAGGCACCAGAAGAAAGATGTTGTTGTCATAGGCCGTAACGTTTTATCTTGTTATACAGAGTCTGTCGCGAGATGCCGAGCCTTGCTGCCACCGCCGACATGTTGCCTCCACACGACGCCATGGCGCGTTCAATCATCTGCCGCTCCATGTCGTCGAGCGTCTGCATGCTCTCCACCTGAAGCGGCGGTTGCTGCGTGTCAGCGGCACCCACCGTGCCGTCATCAATGTCGTCGGGAGCGATGGTGTTGCCGTCGGCCATGATGACGGCACGTTCCATGGCGTGTTGCAGCTGTCTTATGTTGCCGTGCCATGACAGTCTCTCCATCTTGCGTTCAGCCTCTGGCGTGAGCCTCATCTCCACCTTATTATATATGTCGGCATAACGCTTCACGAAGATGCGTGCCAGCGGCACGATGTCCTCACGTCGCTCACGCAGCGGCGGCAGATGCATCCGGATGGTGTTTATGCGGTAGAGCAGGTCCTCGCGAAACTGTCCGTCGAGGACCATGCGGTCGAGGTCGCGGTTGGTGGCACACACGAGGCGCACGTCAATGGCTATGGGTTTGCTGCCACCAACGCGCACGATGGTGCGGCGTTGCAGGGCTGTGAGGAGTTTTGCCTGGAGCGCATAGGAGAGGTTTCCTATCTCGTCGAGAAAGAGCGTGCCGCCCTCTGCCATCTCAAACTTGCCCGGTTTGTCGGCCTTGGCATCGGTAAAAGCGCCTTTCACATGACCGAACAGTTCGCTCTCAAAGAGGGTCTCGCTCACCGCTCCCATGTCGATGGGCATCATGGGTGCCGAGGCACGGTGCGACAGACGGTGGATCTCGCGTGCCAGCACCTCCTTGCCCGTGCCGTTCTCACCTGTTATGAGGATGTTGGCATCGGTCACCGCCACCTTTTCCACCATCATGCGCAGCTGGCGCATGGCGTCGCTCTCGCCCCACACCATGTCTCCTGTCTGCGGCGCGGGTTGAGCGTCATGACTCTTGGGCTGGTGCTTGTCGCGTGCGGCACACAGCGTGTCGAGCATGCGCTGGTTGTCGAAAGGCTTCACGATAAAGTCGGCAGCCCCTTCTTTTATTCCTCTCACCGCAAGGTCTATGTCAGCGTATGCCGTGAACAGCACCACCTCCGCTTGCGGACAGCAGCGTTTGGTCTCGCCAAGCCAAAACAGACCCTCACCACCGTTGTTGACGCCACTGCGGAAATTCATGTCGAGCAGCACCACGTCGGGCTTCATCTCGCGCAACCTTGCAGGCAAGGCGGCGGGGGTGGCTATGGTTTCGATAGAAGCAAACTGTGCCTCTGCCAGCATCTTAACGGCTGTCAGTATGGCGCGGTTGTCGTCAACGACGAGTAGTGATCCTTTCTTTGTCATGTCTTGAAAACTTTTCTGTTACGGCAAAATTAAAAAAATATTGCCGATGGAGCAAACCGATTGGATGTTTTTATGAAAGAAATTGAGATGTGGGAGTGAAGACCTTGCAACGCCGTTTTTCCTTTTTCTCACACCTTTGTAAAGTTTCTTGACACCACTGTCCAAAAATTTTACACTCCTAAATTTCGCTTCTTGAGCTAACTATCTGATAATCAGCAGCAGTGTCGTTTTGGCACACATTTGGCACGTTTAAAAGCGTATGATAACATACAAAAAAAGAACAAGACTGGAAAAAAATATGAACAAGAAAACAATTCTTCCACTCGCCATCACGCTGGCTCTCGCGCTGAACGCATCGGCACAGACACCTGCCGACACGCGCCACACAGCAGCATGGAGCATGGACAGCTGCATGAACTACGCCGTGAAGCACAGCACCGACGTGCAGCTACAGCTGGTGGAGCGCCGACAGGCACGCGCCGACTACCGTTGGGCAAAGGCTGGCTTCCTGCCCCAGGTGGGAGCGAACGTGAGCACACAGTGGAGCTGGGGACGAGGCATCAACCCCGAAACAAACGTCTACACCGATGTCACGACCTTCAACAACTATTATAACCTCTACGCATCGCTCACCGTGTTCGACGGCATGCGCACCATCAACGCGTTCCGACAGGCCCGTCTGCTGCGCCGCTCCTCTGATGCTGCCGTGGCTAAAGCCCGCGATGCCAAGGCTATAGAGGTGATGCAACTCTATGCGGAGGCTGCTTACGCTCAGGCAAGCATAGAGCTGGCTGCCCAGAAGCTCAACGAAAGCCGACAACTGCTCACACGCACACAGCGCATGATGGAACTGGGTACGAAGAGCCGCCCCGACGTGGCACAAGTGGAGGCACAGGTGGCAGAAGACGACTACGCCCTCACTCACCAACACAACGAGGCCACGCGCACGCTCCTGGCGCTGAAGACGGCGATGAACTATCCGGCAGACAGCACGCTGGCCATCATCACGGATCCGTCATTGCTGTTTAGCTCATCGGCTACAAACGCGACGAAAGGAGGATACACAACAAAAGATGCCGCCGTCATAAGCGCCTCGTTTCAGGCCATCTCTCCCGAGGTGGCCACGGCTGTGGCAGAGGAGCGTTCAGCCCGTTACACATGGCTTCAACAGCGTGGCGCTCTCCTTCCCACCATCTCGCTGGAGGGTGGCATCAGCACCAACTATTACAAGAATCTCTCTCAGAAAGGCACTGTCGACGCGTTTGCCACGCAGATAAAGAACAACCGCGGCGAATATTTCGGCATCAGCCTTTCTATCCCTATTTTTAACGCTTCATCATGGAAGGCAGCGCGACGCGCCAAGAGCAGTTGGCAACAAGCACAACTGAAGCTTGACGACACGCGCCGACGCCTTCACGACAACATCTTCCAAGCCGTCTTGGACCGCGACGGCTACGCCAAGGAGACTGTCCAGATGGAACGTAAGGTCTTAAGCGACTCGCTCGCCCATCATCTCAACGCCCGCAAGTATGACGAGGGCATGCTCTCCACCTTCGAGCTACACACCTCATCGCAGACGCTGCTGCAAAGCAAGATAAAACTGCTGCAAATGCAGATGCTCTTGGGCATAAAGCAACGGCTCGTAGAATATTATAAATGTGGAAGGTTGAATGTGGAATGAAGAGAAAAGATGAGAAAAGGATGAGAAAGGATGAGAAAAGATGAGAAAAGATGAGAAAGGAAGAAAAAAGGAAAATGATAAGAAATGAAAAAGTAAAAGAATGAGGAATTGTAAAGAAAAGGAAATCGCTTCGCTCATTAAGAACTGAGAATATAAGAAACAAAAAAATCAAACCTTCCCAAGCGCCTAAGGCATATCACTCCCCTCCATCGCTCGACCTTTGGTCGCTTGCCAGAGCAAGAAGGGGAGGGGTGAGCCACCGAAGGTGGCGAGGGGGAGGGGCTTTAATTATGGACATACAACTTAACAACCCCCATCACGCCATCCCCCGCAAATATTGGGCATGGATAGGCGGTGGCGCAGCAGCCCTGTTGCTGCTGGGATGGCTGGCCTTCGGTGGCTTGGCCGACACACAGAGTGTGGAACGTCGCGGACTGAGCATTAGCGAGGTGCAGCGCAAGCAGTTTAACGATTATGTGAGCCTTGACGGAACGGTGGTGCCCGTGAGCGTGGTGCAGATCAGTCCCGAAGAGGGCGGCGTGGTCATGGAGAAAGTGGCAGAGGAAGGCACGAAGGTGCGCAAGGGCGATGTCATTGTGCGTCTGAGCAACTCAAGCCTTGACCTACAGATACTAAATGCGGAGAGTGAGCTTGCCGAGAAGCAGAACATGCTGCGCAACACGCAGATAAGCATGGAGCAAGAGGCGCTGACCAACCGCAACGACCAGCTGCAACAGGACATGGAGGTGGAGCGCAAGCGACGTAAGGCTGCCCACATGGAGACGCTCTATAAGGAGCAACTCATATCGCGCGAGGATTATCTCGAAGCAAAGGAAGACTATCTGTTGGCGCAGAAGAAGCACGCTCTCATAGGCAAGCGCATATCGCAAGACGCGAAATATCGTAAGGTGCAGACGGCACAGATGACCGACAACCTCGACAACATGCGTCGTAACCTGGAGATGGTGCGCGAGCGTAAGGCAAAGCTCAACATCTGCTCGGCTATAGACGGCGAGGTAGGATCGCTCGATGTGGAACTGGGACAGAACATTGCGCCAGGACAGAAGATCGGCGTGGTGAACGACATGACCGACTACAAGATCCAGGCGATGTGTAATGAGCACTACATAGACCGCGTACACAAAGGGCTGACGGCCAACTTCTCACAGAACGGCAAGACATACGCCGTGACGGTGAGCAAGGTCTTCCCCGAGGTGAAAGACGGACGGTTCAAGATTGAACTGCGCTTCACGGGCAAACGGCCGGAGAACATACGCACAGGCCAGACCTACTATCTCGACTTGCAGCTCGGTGCCTCTTCGCAAGCCCTCGTCATCCCTAAAGGAACATTCTTCAGCACAACAGCAGGAGCTTGGATCTTTGTGCTCGACAAGAGCGGAAAGAAAGCGTATCGCAGAAAGATAACGCTGGGACGACAGAACCCTAAGTTCTATGAGGTCATTGAAGGTCTGGAACTGGGGGAGAAGGTGATAACCAGCGGATATGAAGGATTTAAGGAGGGGGAGACGTTGAGGATTAAATAGAAAGCCCCTCCCCCTCGCCGCGCAAAGCGCGGCTCACCCCTCCCCTTATGGAGGGGAGTGATAAGCTTGACCAATAGCTTTTTTTTGAGAGGATTTTCCTTGAAGAGAGAGGCTTGGGTATTTATATTAGCTGAAAAACATTTATTATAAAATCATAAGATTATGAGTTTTGAAATTAAAACCATCAAGTCGTATTTCACGTTTCTGTCGCGAAACAAGACTTACACGTTCATCAACGCATTTGGATTCTCGCTCAGCTTGATGTTCGTCATCATCATTGGGCAGTATGCTAAACAAGAGTATGGCGTGGACAAGTCGATAGACAAGGCCGACCGCATATTCTCCGTAGGCATGCAGTTTGGCGAAGAGTTTGCCGCTGCAGACCAGTATATAGAGGGAACCCACTGGCGCGTGCAAAGAATGCTAAGCAAGATGCCGGGCGTAGAGATGACCTGTGGAGCAACTATGGCGCAAAGCGACATCATGGGACCTACGGGCGACATGGTGATGACCGACATTATGTTTGCCGACTCCACCTTCTTCCGCATGTTTTCTATCCCCGTGGTTGAGGGCGACCGCAACCATGTGCTCGACCAACCTAACGCGGTGGTGGTGAGCGAGGCCTATGCCCGCAGGATGTTCGGCAATGTAGACCCCGTGGGGCGCCCTCTCTATTTTGAAGACGACACCACGAAGACATCGCCCATGCGCGTGACAGGCGTGTTCACATCCACTGAAGGCACATCGTTCAAGCCTACAGACATGATAACACGCTTCGAGCTGGTAAAGTCGTTTAACTCTTCGCTCACAAGCGAACAGATGAACAACGCTACTGGCTCAACCGTGTTCCTCTTGGCCAAAGAGGGCATAGACCTGACAACAAAGGAGGCGCAACTTGACAAAGTGCAAAGAGATGGTGGCTTCTGGATTTATCAGTCAAAGAAAGAGGCCGCTGTAAAGACTAAAGTGGTAAGATTTTCTGACCGTTATTTCTCCAAATTCCAGCCCTCAAGCGGCACAGGTGGGGAGAACGCACGACGTGGCGACAAGAAGATTGTAAACATCTTGTTTGCCGTGGGTCTCGTCATCCTGGTGTTCTCAATTATCAACTATGTGAACCTCACCGTGGCGCAAGCATCGTCACGCGCCAAGGAGATGGCGACACGCCGACTGCTCGGCTCACAGCGCTCGGGCATCATGACACGCCTCATTGCGGAGAGCATGCTCATGTGCCTGCTGTCGCTCATCGTGGGCGTGGTGCTGGCGGTCGCTGCCCTACCCTACGCTGCACAGTTGCTGAACACCACCATGGAGCAATCGGCGCTGTTCACACCGGGCAACATCCTCATGGCCATTGCGTTTGTCGTGGTGGTGGGCATGCTGTCGGGCATCATCCCAGCCGTGGTCATCTCCCGCGCCAAACCTATCGATGTGGTGCGCGGCACCTTCCGCATGAAGATGAAGATGCGTTTCAGCAAGGTGTTCATCGTGTTCCAGAACATCATGACCATCATGATGATCGGCTGCGCCTTGACCATGGTCTTGCAGGTTAGACATCTGGTAAACGCGCCGTTAGGCTACAACCATGAGCATGTGCTCTCGCTGCCAGCATCAGATGACAGCACGCAGATGGCCAACTATACCGCCGAACTGCGTAAGATGGCGTGCGTAGAGAACGTGTCGTTATGTATGGGACATCCGCTCAACGGTGGCAACAACAACACGGTGACCTATGACGACGGCAAGACGCTGAGCTTCCAGATAATGTATGGCGACGAACATTTCATGCCGCTGCTGGGCCTACACCTCTTGCGCGACAACCATGTAGACGACGAAGAGGGCGTGTTCGTGAACCGGCAGACACTGCGCGAACTGGGACTGCCGCTTGACGCGAAATATATCATGATGCGAGATGAACGCTTGCTTGTGCGCGGCGTGCTCGCCGACTTCCACATTCGCGGCATCATGGATGAGCAACATCCTGTGCTCCTGTTCATCCAGAAGAACATTAAGTGGCCGTGGGGAATACTGGTGAAGGTGAACGGCGATGAGACTGAAGCCTATAACAAGATAAATGAGCTGTTTAAGGTGACATTCAAACACGACGTGTCCGATTTCACCAACATTCCATACCTCGACCAGGCCATACGCTACATGTACAGTCAGGCCATACGCATGTCTACCATCGTGACGCTGTTTGCGGCCATCGCCATCATCATATCGCTGCTCGGACTGGTGGCCATGAGCACCTATTTCATTCAGCAACGACGTAAGGAGATAGCCATACGCAAGGTGTTTGGAAGCACATCGCGACAGATCTACATGCGACTGCTGCGCACATTCATGCTCTATGTTGTCGTGGCATTCGTGCCGGCCGTGCTCCTCATACACCATTTCATGACCGACTGGCTCTCAACCTATTCTTACCGCATCGACCTCGCATGGTGGATATATCTCGTGGCGGGCCTCTTCTGCCTCGTCGTGTCACTCATCGCTGTGATGGCACAGAGCTATAAGGCGGCGAATGAAAACCCGGCGGGGAATGTGAAGGCGGAATAGGAAAGTGAAAAGTGAAAAACGAAAAGTGAAAAATTAAAAGGGTAAAAAAATGATCACAATAACCAACCTTTCAAAACATTTCCGCACAGAAGATGTGGAAACAATAGCGTTAGACAATGTGTCGTTCGAAGTTAAGGACGGCGAGTTTGTAGCCATCATGGGACCGTCGGGATGTGGCAAGTCGACCTTGCTTAACATCCTCGGACTGCTCGACAACCCCACGTCGGGAACCTATCTGCTGGGCGACCGCGACGTGTCGCAGTTGCGTGAGCGCGACCGCACGAACGTGCGCAAGGGCGAGATAGGATTCGTGTTCCAGAGCTTTAACCTCATAGACGAGCTGACGGTGGCAGAAAACATTGAGTTGCCACTCACCTACCTCAACATGAAAGCCGGTGAACGTAAGGAGCGCGTGCAGCAGATCATGAAGCGCATGGCCATATCGCACCGCGCACACCACTTCCCTCACCAGCTCAGCGGTGGACAGCAACAGCGCGTGGCGATAGCCCGTGCCGTGGTGTTCGGACCGAAGCTCATCCTCGCCGATGAGCCTACAGGTAACCTCGACTCGAAAAACGGCGCCGAGGTGATGCAGCTGCTCACCGAACTGAACCAAGAGGGCACCACCATCGTCATGGTGACGCACAACGAGCACGATGCTCTGATGGCGCAACGCACCATACGGCTGTTCGATGGAAAAATTGTGGAAGAATAGAAGAATAAGTGGGGGTAAACACTCAAGGTCTGCTTTTGCATATTTATGCAAAAACAGACCTTGTTTTATTCATTTTTCCGTTATGCCCAAATGACAAAATGAAAGGGGCTTTATTGCGTCCTCAAAGAGGCTCTTTGACAGCCTCATTAAGGCCCTTTGACGACCTCAAAGAGGCTCTTTGACAACCAAAGGTAGTTTTTAAGACTTGTTAACAATTAGTGTCGTTTTTCGCCCTAAAAAGTTTGCAAAAAGATAGCAAAACTTACGTTTTACATATCATATTGTCTTTCTGCATATTTATGCAAAACAACGAGAAAATATGCATAAAACGTGCCTTTTAGAAGAGGAGCCGTGAAGCGGCATCATTGACCGCCCAACCTCTCGAAGAAGGTTATTATCTCCTCCCAGGTCTTAAACTCATCGCTGCCCCACTTTATGGATGTGCCCATGAACGCGGGGGTGTCGGTGGCTGAAATGTAATAGTCGCCATAGAGAAACTGCTGTTGGTTTGCATAGATTATGCGGTTCCAGGCAGGAGCACTGAGATATTTCTCTACCCAAGTCTGAACATCGGCAAGGGCACTGGGGGTGTTGCTTGGGGCGGGAGCCACGACATAAACGTCATAACGTTCTATGAGCATCTCATAAGCCTTGTGCATGCTGGCGGTTGGGTTGTTATAGCTGTCGTGAAGGGCGTTGAAGTCGATGAACACGATGGGGCGCTCGCGTCCTTCCTGCCGGTCATCGATCCAGCGTATTACGGGAATGAGATAATGGTGCGCCACCTTGTCGGAGAGACGGTGCTCACCATGAAAACGTATGGCGTTGGCATAGTGCTCGCTGAACAGAGGGAAGGTGTGGACCAACGGGTCCTCATCGCCAAACAAGCCATAGACGCGCTGCTGCTCGCCTTCGTCTGCGGCATGGGCGAAGCAATGAGAGGTCATCTCTTCATACTCCTTAACCATTGCCTTGGTAACAATAAACTCCTGAACGCCATCCTTACGCGGGTTCTGAAACGTCTGCTTGCCAATCATGCCGTGCTTGCCCATGGTCTCTCCCATCTGGAAAGCAGGGTTCACAAGTATGCGGTCGGTGCCGTAGAGCATCTCCGTGTACATGCCGCCCATGGACGTGCCGATGATGAGGTCGGGCTGCTCCTCCTGCTGCATCTGACGCAGCATGGCCATGCCCTCCTCAGGATGAAGGGGTATGTCTTCGGCAATGACGGTGGTCTCGGGCAGCAACGTGCGGAGCATCGTGACCGTGCCCGACTGGGCTGACGAGCCAAACCCGTGAACATACATTACCTTCTTGCCCGACATAAGGTCGGGAAACTGCTTTACATATTGGTTTTCCTTTTCCATAGCGGTAAAAAATTCTTTATTAGGCGCAAAGTTACAACATTTTCAAATAATTTCGTAAATTTGCATGGGTTAAGTGGCACAGCAGAAGAAATTTATACATCTGCAACAACCTGACCTGTCTTATTGTTTTGACAAAACAAGGAGCGGCTGACCGCTTGACCTTAACGAAAAGGGTGGCAAAAAACAAGCGCCACCATAACAAACAACAGAAAAGATGGCAAACACTACTGACGGCATTCTCGAATATGGCATGACCGACTTGGGAAGGCTCAACTCGATAGTTGATTATGTGGACGGCGACATCATGATCGTCTCAAACGCGGCATCTGTGAGCACATCACAACCCACACGCGGCAACATGTTCACGCTCATGGCGTGCGCACAAGGGAGCCTGCACATAAGCCTAAACGGCGAGAGCTATGACCTGAAGCAGGGCGACTTGCTGTTCTGCCTGCCTAACGTCATCATTGGAGGCGTTGAGGTGAGCGACGATTTCAAGGGCAGCGTGCTGTGCATGACAAGCCGCATCGTGCAAGGTCTGCTCGGAACGAACGTGTCGACATGGAACCGCACATTGTATGTGGAGCACCGGATCTGCTTTCATCTCAGCGATGCCGATGTGGCGGTGGTGGTCAACTATGGCGACCTGTTGCGACAGAAGATGGAGGAACAGAACAACCCGTTCAAGGCAGAAATAATTCAGTCGATCCTTCGCGCCATCCTTTTCGAACTGTGCAGCATGATGATAAGCAACAGCGAGGACGAAGAAAACGACAAAAGCACCAACCTCAACCAGGCAGAGATTATCTTCAACCGCTTCATCGACATCCTGTCGGCAGAGAAGCAGAAGAAGCATCCTGTCTACTATTATGCCTCGCAGCTATGCATCTCGCCCAAATATCTGTCGGTGGTATGTAAGCAGATGAGCGACCGCACAGCCTCAAGCTGGATTGAGGAATATCTTAACGAAGACATCAGGTTCCACCTTCGCAACACGACAAAGCCTATAAAGGAGATTTGCAAGATTCTCAATTTCCCCAACCTCTCCTTCTTCGGCAAATATGTAAAAGGCCAGTTTGGATGCACACCAACCGAGTATCGCAAGCAGAAATGACAGAACCTTCAGGGAAAAGAAGCAGCAAGCGAAAGGAGAAAGGAGGAAACAAAAGGGAGAGAGGAGGAAACAAAAGGGGGAAAAAAGGAACAACAAAAAGAAGGAGACAAAAAAACTTGTTGACACGCTATGTGGGCTTGTCAACAAGTTTTTTATATAAAATTAGAGTTTTAAAAATCAGTTAAGCTGCTTTATCTGGTCCTCCGTAAGACCTGTATAACGCATAATCTTGTCTATAGACTCGCCGTCATTAAGCATCATACGGGCGATATTGGTCTGGCTCTCAAGCAAGCCTGCTTGCAAGCCCTCTCTATGCCCAATTATTTTTGCGCCCTCCAATGATGCATTATAATCACGCATATATTTCAAGCTCTCGTCATATTTTTCACGTTCTTCATGACTAAGAGCCGATATATCTGTTATCTCAGACAGCTTCTTGAAAACAGCATTGCGGGCCTGAAAAGGCATTCTTTCAAATGTACTCATATTCTTTAAAATATAAATCCAACGTTCAAAATCATTTTCACATTCATCCTCTTCTTTTGAAAAAAGAGGAAGCATAAGATACACAAGACGTATGCGGTCTGAAAACAACGTCTTGTCGTTCATGTCCATAAGGGCTACATCGGTTCTGAATTTTACTGGCGTAAACTCATCCATGTCGTAATTGAGAAAACACACAGTGTAGACAGGCGCTAACATATAATCCCATTTTGCTCCTTTCACACCCTGATTCACAATGTTGCGAGCTGAGTAGAACAGCGAACGGTCTGTAAAATAAGGTTGATAGCGGTTCTGCATCTCCACGATAACATGCTCACCTTTGTCGGTTATGCAATAAATGTCGTAGATTATACCGCGCATATCCTGAAGCTCAGGCAGCTGCTCCTTGTCTTTAAAGGTAAGATCTTTTATGCGATGCTCACCTTCCAATAGATCGTTGAGAAAGTTTATCAACAGATCCTTATTTATCTCCTGACCGAAAATTTTCTTGAATCCCCAATCAGAGAAAGGGTTTATAAATCGTGCCATAGGCTTTTATTTCATTTTATCTCTGCTGCAAATTTACAACAAAATTTTGTAAGTTGAAGGTTTAAAGCTATTTAAATAAAGGAAGGGCCTGCTTTTTCTAAAAAAAATCTTAGGGAAGAAGGTTTTCTATTGAAAACAATAGAAGAAAAAATATTAAAAAGGAAAATATAAAGAAGGGAAATATAAAGAAGGTAAATATTAAAAAGCAAAACGCCCTCCATAGAAGCAGAAGCTCTGATGGAGGGCATTTTCTTTGTTGTTTCTGGTTAGAAACCAATCGTTCTTTATTCTGATTGGAAACGACCAGTTTTCGTTTCTGTCAGAAACAAGTTATCCAAAACAATCATTGCCTTTAATCTTTACTTAGCGATAAGGCTAACGGCGAAGCCACCGCCAGAAGCCTGAGTGAGGTTCAACACGTCACCTTTCTTCACCGTGCGGTGAGTGATGACATAAGCCTGCGGATTCTTGTCGTAAGAAGCGTCAGGAGCATCAGCATAGATGGCACACTCATACTTGCGACCCTTGTCGAGGAAGTCGAGCTTAATGCGGCTCTTGTGGCCCTCAGCATCACACTTGCCGCCGATGAACCAGTTGTCGGTGCCCTTGGCCTTACGGGCAACGGTGATATACTTGGCAGGCTCTGCCTCAAGATAACGAGAGTCGTCCCAGTCGCATGCCACGTCGCGGATAAACTGGAAGGCGTCGTCATATTTCTCATAATTCTCAGGCAGGTCGGCAGCCATCTGCAACGGGCTGTACATAGTGAGGTAGAGAGCGAGCTGACCACAGAGAGTGGTGTGAACAAACGACTTGTTGTTGGGGTTCCACTCGCTGATTTTCGTCACGAAGATGCCAGGAGTATAGTCCATCGGGCCACCCTGCAAACGTGTGAAGGGCAGGATGAGAGTGTGATAATCGGCGCTTCCGCCAAAAGCCTCATACTCGGTACCGCGTGCCGACTCGTTACCCACGAGGTTAGGCCATGTGCGGCAGAGACCTGTAGGACGAACAGCCTCATGGGCGTTCACCATGATGTGGTGCTTGGCAGCCTCCTTAATGCAGTAGAGATAATGGTTGTTGGTCGACTGAGAGTAGTGATAGTCGCCACGGGGAATGATGTCGCCCACATAGCCGCTCTTCACAGCGTCATAGCCATACTTGTTCATGAGGCTGTAAGCCTTCTCCAGATGGCGCTCATAGTTGATTGTAGAGGCACTGGTCTCATGGTGCATCATGAGCTTCACGCCCTTAGAGTGAGCATAGCGGTTAAGCTCCTCGATATCGAAGTCGGGATAAGGAGTCTGGAAGTCGAACACATAATCCTTATAATGACCGAACCAGTCTTCCCAACCGATGTTCCAACCCTCAACGAGCACCTCCTGGAGACCGTTCTTGGCAGCGAAGTCGATGTAACGCTTCACGTTAGCTGTGTTGGCAGGATGCTGTCCGTGAGGCTTGCACTTAGTATAGTCGAGATTGTCGAGATGCACAGAAGGCAGGTCGAAGGTGTAGCTCCACTGGCGTCCGCCAGCAATCATCTCCCACCACACGCCACAATATTTTGTGGGATGGATCCATGATGTGTCCTCAATCTTGCAAGGCTCGTTGAGGTTCAAGATGAGGTTAGATGCAAGAATGTCGCGAGCGTCGTCGCTCACCATAACCGTGCGCCAAGGCGTGTTGAACGGAGTCTGCACATAGCCCTTCTTACCGGTGGCATCGGGTGTGAGCCACGACTCGAACACCATGTTCTTGTCATCGAGGTTAAGGTGCATGGTGGGGAAGTTTATACATGCAGCCTCATGAATGTTGATGTAGAGACCGTCGGCAGTCTTAAGCTGCAGCGAGGTCTGCACACCTGTGGGCGAGAAGGTGGTCTGTGAAGAGTTACCTGTAACGGCATCCTTCATCTTGCCGCGAATCTCGCTCATCTTCGAGATTACATGTTCATACTCCTGCGTGTCATAATCGCCCGGGATCCAATAAGCGGTGTGGTCACCGGTCATGGCAAACTGCGTGTGCTCTTCCTTCACAACGAAATAATTGAGCTTCTGCTGCTGCGGGAACTCATAACGCAGGCCCATGCCCTCGTTATAAACGCGGAAGCGGATAACGATGTCACGGTTCATGGAAGCCTGGTTCAGGGTCACCGCCATCTCGTTATAGTGGTTACGGATGGTCTTTGTCTCACCCCACACAGGTGTCCAGGTCTCGTCAAAGGTAGAGGTCTGCTGGTCTTTCACGGTGAAACCGTCCATGAGGTTCTGCTCGTCCTGGCCGTTGCTTGCGTGCTTGTCTTTGGCAAGCTCGAGACCAAGGTGCGAAGGCTTCACAACAGCCTTCTTCTTGTAGCTCATCTCATAGGTGGGTCGTCCGTCCTGAAGCCAGAACTTCACACTAACATTGCCGTTGGGCGATGTTACGGTCTGCGCTCCGGCCGCGAGGGTCATGAGGAGGGCAAACGCCGATAAGAGTAATTTTCTCATTTTTTATAATGTTATTATGTTCTTAAATAAATTGTTGCTCGCGATTTGCCTTTTGCTCGCTTTTTCCTCAACAAACAAAAGGTGTTGCAAATTTAACATATATATCTAAGAAAAAGAGAACGAAGTAACATGAATGTACATAATACAATTTTTCTTGACTCTCAACTTTCTCTTTTTCAACCTATTACATGGACAAACATTTTGCCGAAGTACAAGGCATGCAATAAGTACTTTCATTTTAAAACCATAAAAAACTGAAATATTATAGACTTAGTGGCTAATATTAACGACTTTCTTTGCAAAACAACAAAAACAACGGATCGAATAAAAAAAACGGGGTAAAAAAGTAGAAATTTTGTTTTTTATTGCTATCTTTGCCTATCGTTCCTTTTAGAAGGCCGTCTGATGCCAAGGGCAAACAGAAGGAAAAACAAGAAAAAGATAAGGGAAAGGAAGAAAACAAAACTATCCAACAAGACAAATTATGAACCGCATACTATTAGCTTTTATCATGCTCTTGCATGTCATCACCATCTCTGCCGACAACAAAGCCCAACTGCTCAAGCTCGACGAAGCGATAGAGCAGGTGGAGAAGCTTCAGACCAAGAAGATGATGAAGATCGACATGTTGCGCAACTCGTTGCGACGCTCTGCCAACGACAACGAGCGCATGTCGCTGTGTTATGACATCTTCAACGAGTTTCATGTGCTACAGTTCGACTCAGCGCTCCACTATATAGACAAGGTGCAGGAGATGGCCATCAGGACGGGCAACCGCCACATCAGAGAGATGGCCATCGTGGACAAGGCCGAGCTGCTGGGCATGGGCGGTTTCTACCCCGAAGCGATAGAGCTTCTTGACAAGGAGCCGCTCGACAGCACCGACAACAAGGTGATGTTCAAGAGCTACATCGCACATTTCAGGATCTATCTCTACTGGGCCGACTACTGCAACGATGCCGTCTTCGCACCTATCTACCGCGAGCGTGCGAGCAAGAATCTGGAGACCGCCATGAGGTTCATAGGTGCGTCACCTGCTACCGAATATTATCGCGGCGAATATTATATTTATGTGAAGCACGACAACAGAAACGCCCTTGAGTGCTATTTCCGCGTGCTCCGCTCCACACCTCATGATGCCCGCGAATATGCCATGGCGGCATGTGCCGTGGCTCACAACTACAGCGCGAAGGGCGACATGGAGCACTACGAGTATTATCTTATCGAGGCGGCGCATAGCGACCTGCTCAACTGCACGCGCGAGAACATGGCGCTGCAAGACCTTGCCATGTTCCTTTATCAGCAGGGCGAGGACAACATGGAGAGGGCTGAACGCTACATAAACCTCGCGATGGAAGACGCGAAACTGTTCAACAACCGCTTGCGCATAATAGAAATATCGCAGAAGCTGCCCGTCATCGTGGGAGCCTACAAGCAGCTGATGAAACGCCGCAACACCATGTTGCGAATTTCCACCTTCGGCGTGTCGTCGCTGGCCATCATCCTTATCGTGTTTGTTTATTTCTTCATGAAGCAGAACCGACAGCTCAGCACGAAGCGCCGCGAGCTGTCTGAGAAAAACAGCGAGCTTACGTCGCTCAACGACCGGTTGCACACGCTCAACGACCGGCTGCTCGACACCAACCGCCGACGGGAGCATCTGGCAAAGTTGTATATCGACCTCTGCGCCAACTTCATTGACCGTCTGGCAAAGTTTGAACTGCTGGTCAAGCGCAAGATCAAGGCAAACCAGATAAAGGAACTGCTGTCCATGGCCTCATCGTCGAAGATGTCGGACGAGGATGCTGCCTCGTTCCTCAATCGTTTCGACAAGGCGTTCCTGGACCTCTACCCCACTTTTGTGGACGAGTTTAACGAGCTGCTTCTGCCCGATGCCAAGATTCTGCCCCGCAAGGGCGTGTCGCTGCTCACCACAGAGCTTCGTATCTTCGCCCTCGTGCGCCTTGGCGTGACCGAGAGCAGCGAGATATCGGCCCTGCTGTTCTACACCCCACGCACCATCTACAACTATCGCTCATCTGTGAAGAGCAAGGCCATAAGCCGCGACACCTTCGAACAAGACGTCATGAAGCTGTGCACGGTCATTTGAAAACGTGGAATTAAAGACGGAGCTGTGCAAACCTTAAAAGGACAGAGCTTGCACAGCCTCCAACCATAAGGAAGAAAAACAAACAAGATCTTTTACGAAGACAAAAAGAAAGCCCGATTGCCGACAACAACAGATAAGCGTTGTCTGCAATCGGGCTTTTTTTGTCAGCTCAACAATCTATGTGAAGCGTTTCAGAAACGCTCCACATAATCAGCGCTTTCACGCCACTTTTTTTATTTCATTACCTTGCGAGCCTTGCCGTTGTTGTCGACAACGATAGTGAGGCCCTTTGCGGCAGCGTTGCTCTTCACACCGGCGATGGTGTAATAGGCTGCGGGAGCCGCGGTTGTGCCCTTCACGGCACCGATGCCTGAAGGAGTGTGCTTCTGGATAGAGATGGTCATGGCCGCAACATCTACCTTAACGTCATAGGTTCCTGCCTCGGCGATGTTCCACTTGTTGTCGTCGCCACCAAACACCATCTTTGTGTCATCTGAAAGGTCACGAAGATAGAAGGTCTGGTCAAAACCGCCATACTTGTTGACAGCGACCTTCATCTCACCAGGCACGAGGTCGGCGGTAGCGGAGAACACGCATGGATTGGCAGTATCCTGAACGAGCAAGATGCCATCGCTAAGACTCCAGCTGCCGGGTGTGGCGCTACCGATCATCCACAGAGCGGTGTGGTTGATCTCATGGTCCTGATAAGCAGCCTTGGTGACCGTAACCTTGTTGTTTGCAAGATCGCACACGATGTCATAGTTGGCTTTCTCGCTCACCTTAAACTTGCAGTCTTTGCCGTTGTCGTTGTCTGACGACACGAGGGCTGTAGCCACACCGCTGTTAAGCACAACGTCGTTGTCGCCGGCACGAAACTCAAGACCGCCCCAACATGCCTCGGTAAGAAACTTGAAGCCAGCATCGGCCTTGAGGTTTACGGTAGCCTTCCATACGTCGGGCTGCTCTGCTGTGTTAAACATCACGATGCTGTTGTCAATCGACCAACCGCCCCACACACCGTCACCAACCACCATCAGACGCTCTACAGCGTTGGCTGTCATGACACACGCTGCGAACAGAACGCAGCTCAACACTCGACGAGTAAAATTCATAATTCTCATAATTTAACGATTTTAGTTTTTATAAAATGTTAGTTGTCTGTTATTGAAAAGAAATCAATCTTCATTAATAAATTCTACAACAACCTTTTTTCCTTTTCCCACATGTATTCCTTTGTTTGATGAATGCACACTAATGCCAGCAAGGTTGTAGCAATTATATATTGTTGAGTTATTGGCATCTGAAGACTTTTGAGGATGAATAATATCTTTTACGCTCCATGCAATGCCCTCATTTGTTTGAACTCCATCTTCTGTATTGTCCTCAACATTTTTATATTCAACCACCGCCATGGTCCAATATTCCACTGAAGGAAGGACGAACGAGAGGTCGGAACCGTTTTGGTTGAACGACAGTTCCTTCACGGCGCCGCCGTCGATGTCAGGACTTGCAACCCACAACTTGCCTACAGGGCGTGCGACCTTTACCGTTACGGGGATGTTGGTCTTCAATGTTGGCGCGGGGCGTGTGCCGTTGACATCGCGCCACGACAGGTCATCGGTGTTTGTGAAGTTGAGGAAGTGGAAAACATCCTTGTTTTCGACCCTCTTTGCGAACGTTGTCATGGTGTGTGCCTTGGGCGGCCATGCGGTTATGGCCACATCGGAAGCAGTGGTGGTGACCTCAGCCTTGAGCTCCGACTGGTCCAACGACGTGCCACGAAGGAGGTTCTGGTAGGCGGTGAGGAAGTCGTAATAGTGGACAAGGCGCTGCTTCAGATCATCATCCATCTGCAAGGGGGCGGCAGGGAAATACTCGCGTGTGAGCATGTGGTCACCGATCTCAAGATGAGAGCCGCCGAGGGCAAACATCACGGCATCGGCAAGCAGCACTCCAGGGGTATTGACCTTTGTGTCGGGCCGTTTGTCGTTGCCTGCCTTGTCGTAGTTGATGTAGGCGGCGAAGACCGTGGGGCGCTGTTGGTTGCTGCACTTGTCGTTCTTCTTTATGATGTGGTAGAGGTTGGCAAAATCCTGTTCTGGCGCTCCGCCATAGCCGTTGCCGTTGCCCCACACCTCGTTATAACAGAAGTCGACATTGGCCTTCACGATATAATAGGTACCGAAGCCCGACACAGCGTTCATGACAAGCGTTTTCTCGGGATGCGCCGTCTTCATGGCAGCGAGGAAAGGCGCATAGGCCTTGTTGAGCTCCACTTTGTTGTGGTTATAGTCGAACACCTCGCCACGATTGCCGAGCTGGTCGACCTGAAAGCCGTCGAAGTCGAAATTTTTGTAGACCTCGTCGCAGCGGTCTTTCATGTAGCTTATCCACCCCTCGTTGCCCGGGTTCTGAAGGTAGATGTTGCTCGCCCATGATGACGGCAGGGCGTGATAATCTTGATAGAAGCGGCCATCCGCATCTTTCTTCATCAATGTCCATTCGGGCTTCACACCATCTTTGTCGGCATCCTTCCACGCGCCTAAGCAGAGGTCGTAGAAGATCGATTTCATGCCATACTTATGCTGCTCGGCGATGTAGTTTTTCACATATTCCACTCCCACCCATCGCTTGCTGATGTCCTGATACCATTGTGTGAGCGAACCATCGCCGTTAAACTTTACAGGCTTGTGGTGCATCCACTGCCAGTCTTGAAACTGCACACCGTTGATGTGGAGACGGTTCAGATATGCCATCTCCGTCTTTATGTTAGCGTTCTTGTCGACCTTGCCCTGGTGATTGTCAAAATCGGCCACGAAACCATAGCGCGGGAAGCGCGTCCACTGGCTCGACACATCAACGGCGATGGTGCCCACTATTGTCTCGGTGCCGTCGGCAGCGGTGGTGAACAGCTCTGCCATGTAGCCCTGATAATCAGCCGTCGGCGGTGTCCACGTCCATGAGCTTGACGTAAGCTGTGCGGTCTCCACGACGGCAGAGCCGTGGCGGTAACGTATGTTGGTGTTGGCGGGCATGGTGCCGCCCACAACATTGAACGTGACCGTCTGTCCGGGCGCGTAGCACGCCTTGTCTGTTGTAACGTCAAGCGAGGGAACCCATGTGGCAGCAGGGGCAGAGAGAGCTGAAGCGCATGCCAACACGCATGAGAACAGAATGTTTTTATAACTTTGCATCGTCTATAGTTTAAAGAATTACGCAATCAATAGATTTTAAGATTGGTTATATCAAAGGATCGGTTTGCTGCACCAATGATCTTGGTTTGCTGCACCAATGTTTTCTATGTGCTGCACCAATGATTTTGATTTGCAGCACCAATGATTTTGATTTGCAGCACCAATGTTTTCTATGTGCTGCATCAAAGGATAGGTAAAAGAAATGGCCGATAAAATCTATTTTTTCAACATATCTATGTTCTATAGTTTTTTAACGACCATTTTCTTCCTTAAGTTTTAAAAGATCAGTTTACCACAACCTTTTTGACAACCGATTCGCCAGAGGCAGTGGCCTTAACCACATACACCCCTTTGGAAAGGTTTGACGCCACGGTGCCGTTTGACATTGCCATGTGTGAAGCGACGAGCTGTCCGCTACCCGCATGAACGGTAACATCGGCGGGGACTGATGAAGACACAACATTTATGGTGCCGTGGTTGGCAACTATGCAGATGTCGAAAGCATCGCATGAGCCATCATTACGCTTGATGTTGTTTATGCCTGTCACCTCGTTGTCCTTGGCTTCGGTCTGGGCCGCGCCGAGATACTCGCCGCGAAGAGTCTCCTTGAACGTGTTCACCGTCAGGCGGTAACGTCCGTTGCGCGAGATGGTCCACTTGGTGTCGGGACCGCCTGTTGAGCGCAGATTGCTGGTGCCCTCAACTGGAGCGTCGGCGGTGTAAGGATGGAATGTTGTCTCAAACCAGCTCAGTGTGGTGAGGATCTTAAGCTTTGACGGCTCCTCGCGCGACTCTTTCCAGTCGGTGGTGAGCACACCCTCCCACACCATCTCTTCGTCGTTGGCGGGGTTGTTGGTGAAACGTATTGTAGAGGGCGAGTCCCAATAGTTCCATGAGAGTTGGCAGCAGCCGCCCACGACATACAGTTCCTTGCAGGGCTTGAACATCGTTCCGTAGACCGAATTGTTGTCTTTCACGGCATAGACGGTATATTTGCCCGGCACGCACACGCTCCATCCTTCAGCCTCAGCATCGGTTGTGGTCTTGAGGGGAGCGGCTAACCCCTTTCCGAACGTTATGTCTACACCCTCGAGCAGAGGGGTGTAATAAACGGTCGAGGCGGTGGGCGTGGCGGTGTTCATGAGGATGATGTTGCCCGCCTTCAGTTCGAGGGCCGCCTTAAACTCCACTCCGCCAAACGCCTGCACCTCAACGGTCTTGCCGTCAAGAGCAGAGCCCGTGGCATAGAGCTTCTCAGGAAGCACCGCGTCGACGGTCTTTTCATAGACCGTCATCTTCATGCTTCGCAGGTCCACATAAATGGTGTACTCGCCCGTTGCCGCAGGCTTAAACTTACGGTCTTTGCTGCCGTCCAAAGCCCTGTCGGCATAGAAGTCGAGGTCATAGGTATGGCCTGCCTCTATCTTCTGGTCCGAGGTTGAGCTCACGATGTGCTTGTGCCATTCGCGTGTGTTCATAAACTTAAACTCCTTGCCTTCCGTCAGCTTGCCTGTCCAACGGAACACGCCCTCGTCAATTTTCTGCATGTCGGGGGTGCCACCGATGTCCCACGAATAAGGCGTTGCGTCGCCTATGACATAAAGCTGCGTCAGCTCAAGCGAGTTGGACATGTCGCCTGCCTTTGCCGCGAAAGCAACGAAGGCAAGGCATATAATGGTTAAAAGCTTTTTCATAATTGTTTGTTTTCTGATGTTCATTGATGAAACAGATCTTAAAGAGAAGACTATTCCTTTACAAACTTGGTGACGAAGGTCTCGCCGTCAGCCACCACCTTACTGATGTAAAGCTGCGGCTGAAGCATAGACATGTCTGCCGAAAAGCCCGAAACGTTATGGTAAGAGCCGTTAAGCATGGTCTTGCCCATGCCGTTGCTCACGAGCATCGACACATCCTTGCAGGTGTTGGCGAACGAGCCTACAAGACATTTTGTTGCGGCGTTGTAGCCCACCTTCGAGTTGTTGCTGCTGATGTTGTCAACAGCCGTGGCGCTGTCAAAACTGACCTTTATGACGCGAGCCTTGCTGCAATCATCGGTGACGACCTCTATGGTTGTGGTCTTTGTGGCAGCATCGAAGGTGAAGGGGGTCTGCTTGCCGTCCACGCTTACCGAGAGCGGCTTGCGGCTGTTGCACACGCGAACCTCATAAGCACGCTTCTGCGGAGCCTTGGCAGCATAACCGTTGCGGGCAGAGACGGTGACGGTTGCCTCGTTGCCGCTGACCGTCTGCGTGAGCGTTGTGACGGCGCTGTTTGAAACGTAGTCGGCGTTGTCGCCGTCATCCTCATAGATCGATCCCTCGCCGTTGCTTCCTGCCACGACGTTGAGAATGAGCTTGTCGGGACGCTCCGTAACGTTCATCACGGTTGCGGGGTTGTAAGGAATGATTGCTCCCTGACGGAAGAAATAGGGAATCTGCGCATCTGTAAACTGCATAGTTTTCTTGCACGGGCCTTCAATAAGTTCGTTTGTAGACACGCTCCACCATTTTCCTTCGGGGAACCAGATGGTCTTCTGGGTCTTTGTTTCGCCTTCCTTGGGAGCCTCTGTTATAGGAGCCACGAGAATGTCGTCGCCGAAGAAATATTCGTTGTCATAGGTGTAGGCCTCCTCCACGTCGGGATACTCATAATAGAGCGGACGGCAGATCGAGATGCCTGTGTCGTAGGTCTTGCGGGCCATCGTGTAGATGTAGGGGAAGAGCGAGTAGCGCAGACGCACAGCCTCAAGGATTGTGGGGAAGTTGTCAAACTTCCAGATGCGGCGTTCAATGCGCGAGTCGTTGGTGGCATGGGTGCGGAAGATGGGTGTGAACACGCCAAACTGGATCCAACGCAACACGAGATTGGGGTTGTTGACGAGCTGCTCGTTGGAGAACATGTGTCCGCCGAGGTCGTGACCCCAGTAGCCATAGCCAACGTTCGATGCGGTGGCGGTGAAGTAAGGCTCAAAGCCGAGAGCCTCGTAGCTGATGTTGGCATCGCCTGAGAAGCCAATCTGGTAACGGTGGCTGCCCAGTCCGCCCCAACGGTGGAAGATTACAGGGCGCTTGCCCTCACGCTTGGCAGCCTCGTTGAAGAACACATGGTTGCACCAGAAGGTCTCACTCAGCGAGTTGGTGTAAGGTGAGGTGAGCCACTGTTGCCAGTCGAGCCACCAGAAGTCGACACCCTCGCTCTCGTGGTCGCGGATGATGTTCTTGAAGAAGCTGTTGGTGAAGTCGGGGTAGTCGATGTTCCAACTGATGTTGTCGCCCGCGTCGTTGAGATACTTGCCTCCCAGCTCAGCGTTCATCTTGGCAAAATAGTCGGGACTCTCTGTCTTGTTCACACCGTCTGCAGGGTGAAGGTTAAGGGCTGTCTTGAAGTGTTGGTCGTGCATCTCCTTGAGCAGACCCTTGCCGTCGGGAATGAGGTTCGTGTTCCATGACCATCCTGTCCATCCGCCACGGCCCTCAGACATGCTGCCGGCGTTGCCGTTCCAGTGCCAGTCCATGTCGAGAATCATAACATCGGCAGGGATGTTGTTGCTCTTCAAGTCGGACATGATCTTACGGTAGTCGTCGGCCGAGTAAGACGAATACTTGCTGTACCAGTAGCCAAACACATAGTCGGGAGGGAGAGGGATGCTTCCTGCTATCTTCGTATAATCGGCCAGCGCCTGCTTGTAGTTGTTGCCATAGCCCAGGAGATAGGTGTCCATGGCGTGACTGTCGGCACGTTCTGCCCACCAGTCGTAGCCCACGGTGGCGTTGGGAGCGAGGGCGTAAGAGCGTCCGCCGTCGGAGCGGGGCGTGGTCCACGAGTCGTCAATGACAGCCCAGCCAGAGCGCGACACCAGTCCGTTCTCCATCTCTGAGCGCTTGCCCTCGCCCATCAGTCCGTCGAGCGTGCGGCAGGTGCCCTTGAGGTTCAGAGGGTCGGGCTTGCCGGGATACCATGTGGTCTTGCCCGTGTGGTTCTTAACCACCACCGACAGGTTTGCCGACGAGGCGGGCACGGTGCGCGGGTCTGAGCCCTTGCGATATTTCAGTTCGAGAGCTGAGGTGGTGATATAGAGGTATTGTGAATCTTCTTTCTTTGTGAACTGTGGCACCGTGAGGTTACGGTTTACCACGGTGAAGGTGGCGCGATCTTCGAATGCAGCCTTGTCGCTATATTCTATTCGGATCATCTCTGGCGTGAGCACGGTGAAGCGTGCGTTGCCACAAGTCACCACCGCCTTGTCGTTGGCCTTCGGGTTGTTGGCAACCTGTGCAAGAGCTGCCGTGAGTGCCAAGGCGTTGAGGGTCACTAACGAGAACAAGCGTTTGATCTGTCGTGACTTAAAGATTTGGGTAAAAAATGTTTTCATAAAATTACAGTTGTTTGGAGATAAATTGTTGCAGGTAGAAAAGGAAACCTCTGGAGCGGCGTTGCTTGTATAAGTATGACGCTATTATGAAACAAGCCAATAAAAACTACATGAAGCTAACCAATGTTATAAGGTAGCAACGCCGTCCAGAGGTCGAAACACAGAGGTTTCCTATTCAAACATAAAACCAATCTACGATTAGAAACCGTTCTTACTTTGTAAGCTTGACAATCTTGCAGCCATGGGCAGGCACGTTGGCTGTCAGCGATGAAGCCTTGCCCTCGTCCACATGCTTCCAGAGGTCGCGAACGTTCATCTCACCACTTATGCCGAGCTGGCTGAAGTCGACGGTCATGGTGGCGGTGTTCTCGTCGCGGTTGAACAGGCCGACAACCCAGTCACCGTTCTTCATCTGTCCGTACCACACCTCATTGTTATCGCCAAGCTTGTCGCTCAGGGGCTTACCCACAAAACCGTCGGCATTGAGAGCGAGCAGTTCGCTGTTGGTGTAGAACTTAAGGTTGTCGCCTATAGAGCTGGGCTGGTCGGCAACGGCCACAGGGCCACCGGCGAGGAGCTGCAACGACACGGCGGTCTGACGCTCGTTGTCGTTGTCGAAGGTGTTGAGACGCAGGAAGTCGCCGTCAAGGATGACCTTGTCGCGGCCAGCGATGTGTGACCAATACTTGAAGCCGTCAAACTGGTTCATGCAGTTGGGCCATGTGGTGTACGACTTGCCTTTATCTTGTGCCGAGCAATGCCACCAGGTGCCTGTGCCGGTGTCGGCAACGATGCGCACCATGTTGCCATACTTGGCCTCCACAACAGCGTCATCATACATGTGAGGCATGACGAGCGAGGTGAACACGCCATATTTCTTTGCCGATGCAGCGATGTAAGCCAGGGCACGGGCATAGCTCTCACGACCGTAGCCACGTCCCTGTATGCCGGCGTAGCGGTCCTTGCCATCCTCATACCATGAGAGGAAGTCCATGCGAATGAAGTCGACACCCAGCTCCTTGTAATACTTGAAGAAGCCATCGATAAACTCCTCGCAGCCGGGGTTCTCGGCCACAGCCCATGAGAAAACTTCCTTGGCGTTGGGGTTCAGCACCGTCGACTTGTGGTCCCATTTCAGACCGGCATATTTGTAGGTGGTGCCTTCCACCACGCAGTCGTCGTCGCTATGGATCCACAGTGGGTTGTCATAGACGCCGAGCTTCAGGCCCTTGGCCTTACACTTGGCCACGAGATCCTTCAGCGCCATCTTGCCATAGTGGGTCATGTAGCCGCGGTGTTCCTTGTCGAGCATGGGTATGAAGCCGTCGGTACAGATCATGTCGTAGCCATAGGGCTTGAGGTTGGTGGCAACCCAGTCGATGATGTTGTCCCACTCGGCCTCGCTGATGTCGAGGTCTTCGCCAGTGTGGCCCTGACGCTCCTGCAGATAGCAGTTCTCATACACGCTCCAATAGAGAGGAGCCTTCTGGTTCTCGTGAATGCCCTCCACCGTTGGCAGCTCAGGCAACTCATATTTTGGCGGGTAGCGCATCTCTATCTCGTCCTTGCAAGAGCAGAACATGGAGAGAGCGGCCAGAGCCGTAGCAAACAAAAATGTCTTTTTCATATTTTTATGTAACGAGGTTTAGTGTTAATCTTTCTTCTCCACCATGATGGTGTAATGCTCCAGGTCGAGGGTTATGCGATACTTGCCTGCCTCCTTAACCTCCCACTGGTCGTCGGGAGAGGTGGTGAAGACGAAATCGTCGGCTGCAACACCCTGCTTGGTGATGGCCACGTTGGCAGAAGATGGACGTATAAAGGCAGCACTGAAGTCTTTCTTTGTGCATGCCTTGAAGGTGCCAACCTTGAGATCACCTTCCCATGTGAAGAGATACTTGTTGTTCGCATCTTTGGTGTACTGTGCGGCATCGTCGAGCGACCAGCCGCCGGGGGTGGCGGTGCCGATCATCCACACGTTGTCTGCCACGATGGGGTCCTTGGCCTCTTCAATTTCTCCTAGGAACTCGGCTTTCAGTGTGTAGTGTTCAAGGTCGAAGGTAAGGCGATAGTTGCCTGGGGCTTCTACCTTCCACTTGTTGTCGGGACTTGCGGTGAACACAAAGTCGGGGCTCTCGACACCGTCTTTGTTGATCTTCACGCCTTCAGCATCGGGACGAACGAAGGGCTGTTCCCAGTCGCCAGTCTTCAAGCAGCACTTGAGGTCGCCAGCCTTCAGCTCACCCTCGTAGACGAACACATAGTTGCTTTGCTTTGTAAGCACCGTGGGAGCATCGATGTTCCAGCCGTTGGGTGTGGCATCGCCCACCATGTAGAGGGTCTCTGCCTCGATAGGCTCAACGGCAGGCTTCTCCTTCTCGCCCAGATATTCGGTAGAGAAGGTCCAGTTGCGCATGTCGAACGACAGCTTGTACTTGCCGTCCTCTGTCACCTTCCATTTGTTGTCGGGATCGCCAGCGTGCATGTCGAACGTCTTGTTCGTGATGTTGGTCTTGCTGATCTCCTCACCCGCTGTCATGGGACGGATGAAGGCAGCGTCAAAGCTGCCCGTTGTGAGGCAGAGCTTCATCTCGCCCTTGTTAAGTGAGCCTGTCCACTCGAAGACCATGGGGTCGGCCTCAGAGGCTGTGAACGGTGTGGGGGCGTCGATGCTCCATCCGTTGGGCGTGGCATCGCCCACCATAAACAAGGTAGAGGTCTTGATGGGCAGGTTGCCCTCAATGATCTTGAGGTCTTTCTCGCCGTCACAACTTGCCAGCATCTGCATGAACAGGAGGCAAAGCAGCGCGAAGAGCGACGTATGTTTGAAATTGATGTTTCGTTTCATAACGTTGAAGTGTTTTTTGTTGTTTCTTTGTTTAACACATTGCTATTTTCTCACCCGTTACTTGTTGTAGCCCGGGTTCTGCACCAACTTGAGGTTGGCGTTGAGGATGGGTCGCATGATGGGGAAAATCTCGGTGTGGTTGTCGGCATCGGCACCCTTGTCCCACCATGTGCCTCCTGTAGAGAACTTGCCGTAACGGATGAGGTCTATGCGTCGGCGGCTCTCGGCGAAGAACTCGCGTCCCCACTCGTCAAGCATCTCGTCCATATCGAGCTGTGCCTCGCCCTCTGGAGCGTAGAGGTTCTTGTGAAGCATGGCGGCGGGATAGTTGCGCTTGCGCACGCTGTTCAACAGCTTGGCTGCTCCAGCGGTGTCGCCAGCACGCAGCTTACACTCGGCAAGCGAGTAGATGACCTCGGGCAGACGGATCTCGGTGTAGTCGCTCTCCATCTGGTGCTCGTCCTCGTCGCTGTAGAACGGATACTTGGCAAAATGCCATCCTGAGTTGTGGTCGCCGTCGCGCAGGGTGCTCGTTGCCACGTTCAGCCACTTGTTGGGGTTCAGGCCCTGGAACTTGCCAACGGCGTCTCTGATATACAGCTCATAATCGACCTCAGGAGCCTTCACTCGCTTGGTGTTGCCGTTCTCATCCTTATATTCGAGGTAGCCATAAAGGAACATTCCCTCGCGCTTGCTGTTGCCGAGGTTCTTGTAGAGCTTCATGCGCTCGTCGCCCTCATACTTGCGGAACTTCTGGATAGGCATGCCCAGCTTGTAGGTCATGAGCACACCGTTGGGGGCGTAGCTCGGTGAGGCAGCATACTTGGTGTTGTGGTCGCCGGCCTCGGCCTTGGCATCATGGAAATAGTAGCGAGCGCGTGCAGGAGCCGTCCACCAGTAGGTGTCGGCCTGATAATGCCAGTAGGTATAGTTGGCTGAGCCGGGGAATCCGAAGATCACCTCGTCGCAGTTGTCGTTGTCCCAGTCGAAGGCAGCGTCCCAACGGTCGGCAACCTTATATTTGCCATACTTGCCGTCAAGGATGTCCAGTGCCACCTGTGCGCAGTCGCTGTAATGGTCTTCGCCAATGTAGACCTTGGCGTTGAGGTAGAGACGCACGAGCAGGGCGGCAGCACCTGCCTTGGTCCACTGTCCCTGGATGGATGAGTTGGCACCAAGCTCGGTCTTTGACGTGAGCATGGGTATGCACTCTTTGAGGTCGCTCTCGATAAGGTCGTAGATGACCTTTGGTTCCACCTGTGTCTCGGTGTTCTTTGACACATCGCTGAAGCTCACCGACAACGGCACGTGGCGGAAGGCATCAAGCAGACGGATGTAGAACCAGGCGCGGAGCACGCGACACTGGGCCTTGAGGTTGTTAAACTCGGCGTCAGAGAAACCGAACTTCTCGGGAGAGATCTTGTCGAGATCCTCTATTACATAATTGCACTGGCCGATGCCCTGGAAGCAGCCGTTCCACTCGGTCTGGGCGTCACCACCATCCTCAACGTTCCACTCGTGATAGTGGAGCTTGCGCCATTTGCCGCTGTCGTCCCACCAACCGTCACGGGTCGGCGTGATGAGCTGGTCGGCAGAAAGCTCGTTGAGCACATGACGGCTCTGGATGCTCCAGAAGGCGTGCTCGAAAGGACGGAATGTGGCTCGCACCACATCCATCTTGGTGTTATAATAGTTTTGTGTTCCTACCTGGTCGTAAAGCGTTTCGCTCAGATCAGTACAGCTCGCGAGGGGCAGAGCACAAAGAGCTGCGGATACAATAATATTGAATATCTTCATTGTTTCTTATGTCTTTAGATGAGTGATCAGAAGTCAACTTGCAAACCAACGATAAACTGGCGTGTCGAGGGGAAGTAGGTGCGTGAGCCCTCTGCTCCCGGTGTCAGACCGTTAACCTGGTAGGTAGAGGGGTCTACGCCGCTAAACTTGGTCAGCGTGAACACGTTCTTCATGGTGCCGTAGAGACGCACGCGGTCGAGGAAGCGGCAGCTCTTGGGGTTGAAGGTGTAACCCAGCGTCACCATGTCGAGCTTCAGGTAGTCGCCCTTCTCCAGGAAGTAGTCGCAAACCACGGGGTTGGCGGTGGCAGAGATCTGGAAGTTCTTGCCATAGGCCTTGTGTAAGCGGTTACCTGTGAAGTTGCGTGTGCCATAGTAGAAGTCATGAATGTTGAAGATGTCATAACCGAAGGCACCGCGGAAGAACAGCGAGAGGTCGAAGTTGCGGTAGCGGAAGTTGTGGCTTGTCGACATTGTGAACTTAGGCATGCCGTTGCCCACCTTCTGGCGGTCGGCGTCGCTTGCCTGTGAAGCACGAATGATGTCGCCGTCCTTGTCGTAAACGAGCCATTCGCCGTCGGTGGTGTGGCCGGCATATTTCCACATGTAGAAGTTGCCTATCGACTTGCCCTTCTGTATGCGCTGCAGGTTAAAATAAGGATAGGGGTCGCTTGTACTTGCCACGTCATAATAGTCTTGACCGACATACTGTGAGTTGCTGAAGTCGACAAACTTGTTGCTCATGGTTGCTCCCACAACGTTGAAGTCGTAAGAGAAATCTTTGGTGGTCACGGCCTTGACGTTGATATCAAACTCGAAGCCGGTGTTCTTCATCGTTCCCACGTTCACGAAGGTCTCGTCGAAGAGGTAAGGAGGAACCGACACCTTGTAGTTGCCGAGGAGGTCCTGCTGCTTGCGGTTGAAGTAGTTGAACGAACCGTAGACGCGGTTGTTGAAGAGCGAGAAGTCGATACCGATGTTCCAGTTCTTGCCTTTCTCCCACTTAAGGTCCGGGTTAACGTTCTTCGAGGGCCCCCACACCTGGAAATATTTGCCGTTGTAAAAATAATAGCCGAAGCCTGTCATGGTGTTGAGCGAGTTGTAGCTGCCGAAGTCCTGGTTACCGGTGACACCATAGTCGGCGCGAAGCTTCAGGTCGTTGATCCACTTGACGTCCTTCAAGAAGCTCTCCTGCGAGATGCGCCAGCCCGCTGACACGGCGGGGAAGTTACCCCACTTGTTGTCGACACCAAACTTTGATGAGCCTTCATGACGGAGCGATGCGGTGAACATGTATTTGCCGTCGAAGTCGTAGCTCACACGTCCGAAGAAAGCGATGAGCTTGCAGTCGTTCTTGTAGCTGCCCATGAGCACCTTGCCTTCTTCCTTGGCATATTCGCCTGAGCCCATATTGTTATAGGTGAGACCGTCGTTGGGGAAATCTTTGTTTTCATTGTTCAAGCCCTCATACTGTGAATATTGGTATGAGTAGCCTGCCATTCCCTTTACGTTGTGCTTGCCGAAGGTACCGGTGTAGTTGGTAAGCCACTCGAGCACATACTGACGCTCCTTGCTGTAAGAGCGGCTTGCCTCGCCATCGTGGCCGTTGTTTATACAGATGGTGCTTGTTGAGGGACGGAACCACGAGGTGTTGTTGTCATACTGGTGGTCGGCGAACATGACCTGTGTTGACAGGTTGTGGTTGCCCTTACCGTCTTTCAGCAGCAGAGGCAGGAGGTTGAGCTTAACGGTGCCGTCCCAGTCGAGAAGCTTGGTGTCGCCGTGATCTTTCTCCAATTTCTGACGCTCCACAGGGTTGGAGCCTACGACCTGACCTTGGAAGTTGTAATAGCGTGTGGGGTTCTCGGGATCCATAAGAGGCGTTGTGGGGTTTGCCTCGATAGCATCCTTGAACACGCTCCAGTCGGCCTGGTCGCGGTAGATGATACGCGGTGCCACGTTGGCGGTGAGTGTGAACAGTCCGCCCTTGGTGGTGTGCATCATAGAAGCACGCGCACCATACTCCTCACGCTTGGAGCGGAGGTCGATGCCGTGGGCGTTACGATAGTCTACGCTCACGCGATAGTTGCTCTGTGCGTTGCCGCCGCTCATAGAGAGGGTGTGCTGGGTGGTGAAACCTGTGCGGCTCACACCATCGAGCCAGTCGTAGTTGCCGCCGAGGTCAACGCCGGTGTCGCCCCATCCGAGACGCACGTCACGATATTCGTCGGCGTTCATCATTTTCAGTTCTTTCTTCATCACGTCCCATGACGCCATGCCCGAGTAAGAGGTGTGCATGTTTCCATCTTTTGTGCCTTTCTTTGTGGTCACCACGATAACGCCGTTTGAGCCGCGTGTGCCGTAGATGGCAGAAGCAGCACCGTCCTTGAGGATGTCGAACGAAGCGATGTCGTTGGGGTTGAGGTTGGTGAGGTTGCCGCCAGGCACACCGTCAATGACAACCAACGGGCCAAGACCTGCCGAGCGCGATGACACGCCACGGATCTGGATGCTTGCCTGGTTGTTGGGGTCGCCAGCACCGGTGTTGGTGATGCTCACGCCTGCTACCTTGCCCTGAATCATCATCGATGGGTCGAGCGAACTGACGGTGAGGAAGTCTTTCTCGCCAACGTGTGAGATGGCAGAGGTAAGTTCCTTCTTGTCCATCGTGCCGTAGCCAATGACCACGACCTCGTTAAGCACGTCGTTCTTCTCCTTGAGCGTCACGTTGATGGTCGTGCGGCCGTTCACCTTCTCCATGATGGTCTCGAAGCCCACATAAGAGAACGAGATGGTGCCTGACGAGGCCACTTCTACTGAGTACTTGCCGTCGATGTCGGTGATAGCACCTGTTGATCCGGCTTTCACGCTAACGCCCACGAGCGGCTCACCACCCGGGTCGGTAACGGTACCTGTTACCTTTACTTGTTGGGCAGAGGCCGTAAGCGTAGCAAACAGCAACATGACCCAAAGCACTAATCTAAACTTGGAATTCTGTCTTGTTTTTGATTCCATGATTTCAGTGTTTTTAAGTTATTATATATAATGTGTAAATATTTTCTTGTCTTATTCGGCTTTTAAAGCTTTTGCACGTTATGGCTTTACGGCTTTGCAGCGTTTGGGCTTTTACGGCTTTTAGAGCGTTTGGGCTTTATGGTCTTTAGCTTAACGTAGAAGAAAAAGCTTTTTATTTTTAGTGTTATATTCTTGACTTTTGTTTCCAAGAACCACTATATCTGATTTCTTGCTTGTTAGCGATTGCAAATTTAGATAAAAATCGTTATGTAAGTTTAACAAAGTACATTGTAGGTAAATCTTTGTAAAAGGTAAACGAATTTAATAGGCTATAAATCAGAACATTACTTGAGACATAAAAATCGGGCCAAGTACATTGAAAATTTTCACTTATGTAAAGAGCAAGCAGAAAAGCAGAGTAAAAAAAAAGATAGAAAACGAACAAAAGGAAGGAAATATTGATGAAAGACGGACAAAAATATAAAGCAGCTGTTTCTCAATGCACGGGCAATAGAAAAACAACTGCTTTACTTATTATAAGCAAGCGCGTGCAAAAATTTACATCGTTCACGACGCTTGCGTCTGTTTATGCCAAAGGCAAAATGTTTTCAGCTTATTTAGAGGGGAAGCTTGTAACCAACTGTAAACTGGAACACGCTGTTCTTGTTGTCCTCATCCTTGAAGGCCTTGGTCAGACCAAAGTTGTAGCGACCCTCAATAACGAAGTTGCTGAACTCATAGCTCAAGCCGATAGGCATAGACAACTCAAAGGTGTTCTCGTCAATGCCATCTGTCTGTACAGAATTGCTACCCGACTTAGCCTTAGCCTTGTTGTTAATGCAGAAAGCGGGCTGCAAACCGAGCTTAACGGCGAAACCAGGAGCTACATAAACGTTAGCGAGAACGGGAACGTTGATGTAGTCGAGCTTGTAAGTATAATCTACTTTGTTTTCAGTAGCTGTGCATCCCTGCATAGAATAGAGAGCGCCGAAGCTTACACCCAACATGTCTGATGCCTGATACATGAACTCGGCACCTGCAACAACGCCAAAGCGAGGATCGGAATCGTCTGCCTTTGTAAGAGAAGCGATGTTAAGACCTACTTTAGGCTGAATTGAAAATGAGCCAACGGGCTGCTGTGCGAATGTAGCAACTGAAGAAATCAGCAATGCTGCGATAGCAATTAACTTTTTCATAATTAATGTTGTTTTAAAAATTAATGAATAATTGTGTGTTGAATGCCTGCCTATCGCGACAGGTTTACAGCGGCAAAGATATTATTTCTATCACAATTAGCCAAGAAAAAGGCTACATAAAATGCGAAATAATAGAAAATACAAACAAAAATAGAGTGAATTCTACCAATTTATTACCTTTTTTACCCATCTTTATCCTCTTTAACAAGCTATAACATGAAGGCAATGTCGGCAGTTACGACCTTGTTCCAAGAGAAGGTTTTTACAAAACTTTGCGCCGACACGGCATCGGGTGTGGGCTGCAAGCCAGCTGCATGTGCCAACAGACCGATAATCTGATTGGGTGTGAAGCGCTGACGCAGACAGCCCATGTCAAGACTCTTGTCGCGCTTCGACAGGCGCTGACCAGCGGTGTTGCAGAGGAGCGGCAGATGGGTGAAGCGTGGTGGCGTGAAGCCTAACTGTTGGGCAAGGTATATCTGTTGCGGCGAGGAGAGAAGCAGGTCACGGCCGCGCACCACCTCGTTAATGCCCATCAGCGAATCGTCAACGACGACAGCGAGCTGATAGGCCCATGCCCCATCCTTGCGACGCACAATGAAATCGCCACACTGGGTTGTGAGGTCCACGGTGTGGGTGCCATAATGTCCGTCGGTGAAGGTCACGATGCCTCTACCCTCGTCTGGCACCTTCATGCGTAGGGCAGCAGGACCTGTGTGCATGCCAGGTGGCAGGTTGCGACAGGTTCCCTTGTAGACGACACGTCCGTCGCTCTCGTGTGGCGCCTGTGTGGCAAGGATGTCGGCACGGGTGCAATAGCATGGGTAGATAAGGCCCGCATCGGTGAGTTGTTGCAGATAACGGGCGTAGATGTCGCCACGCTGGCTCTGCCAGCACGGCTTGCCATCCCATTCTAAGCCAAGCCATTGCAGGTCGTCCATCAGCATGTCGGCATATTCGAGCCGCGACCGTTGCGGGTCTATGTCTTCAATGCGAAGCAGCCATGTGCCACCTTGCGCCCTTGCCGACAGCCACGACAGCAAAGCGCTGAACACGTTGCCGAGGTGCATGCGTCCCGTTGGCGATGGCGCGAAACGGCCACAGACAGAAGAACGGTTGTTCATTGTCTACCCCCTACTTCTTCAGTTCCTTCTCAATGGCGGGCACGATGATGCTCTCCATCACGTCATATCCAGCGGCGTTGGGGTGAACGGTGTCGTTCTGATAATCTTTGTTCAAGCCGAGACCATCGGGTGAGAGCATGGCAGAGAAATAGTCGACATACTGGATTTTGTGTGCCTGGCAATAGGCTTTCACGCGGTTGTTAAGGTGACGGATCTTCTGCATGGCATCGGTAATCTCGGGACGCCACTTAAACGACTGGGCAGGCAGCGTGGAGCAGAGAATGACCTTTATGCCGTTGGCACGCGCCATGTCGACCATCGACAGCACGTTACCAAAGGTGTGGTCCTCGTCATAAGCGCCTGTGTTCTCAGCTATGTCGTTGGTGCCGTAGTTGATGACCACAACACGCGGTTTGAGGTCTATGACGTCCTGACGGAAGCGGAGCAGAAACTGGTATGAGGTCTGTCCGCTGATGCCACGGCCAATGTAACCATGACTCTTGAAGAAGTCGGGATGCATAGATGCCCAAATATCGGTTATGGAGTTGCCCATAAACACTACTCTCTTGTCTTTCTTCGACGGTTCAGGCAGCTGCGCGTTAGCAGCCGCATAACGTTTAAAATCGGCGAAATCGTGCTTCTGAGCACTTACGCCAAGCGAGCAGAGCAGTAGCCCTGCTGCGAATATCAATGCTTTTGGTTTCATAGTCTATGCGCCGAAGGCGCGATTTTGAATTTTGAATTTTGAATTTTGAATTGTCGGCTTTCAGCCGATTTTGAATTTTCGAATTTTGATTTTTCCTTTTTAAAAGGCTATCGAATTCTTCACTCTTCACTCTTCACTCTTCACTTCTCAAGGCGCCAGCCTTTTTTACCTTTTTACCCTTTTACCTTTTTACCTTTAAAAAAGCCTTTAAAGCTGGCTCTCTCCCTCCACATATTCTTCTATAAAGAGGTGTTCGCCATCGAACATGGCGTAGGTAAACTGAGAGATCCAATCGCCGAGGATAAGCATGCGGCTCTTGCGCGAGAGCTTAAGGTCCAGCTCGATGTGACGGTGACCATAGACGAAGAAGTCGATGTTCTGATGCGTCTTCATATAATCTTTCGTGAAGAGCACCAGATGCTCGCGGTCCTCGCCCATGTAAGGCGGCTCTGCACCGTCCTCACGCTTCAGACGGCTGTGCTTTGCCCATGACAGACCGAGCCACATGCCCCAACGGGGATGGATGGCGTTAAGCAACTTCTGGCACATACGGTTATGGAACAGCCAACGCAAAAGCTTAAACTTATTGTCTGGGTCGCCTAATCCGTCGCCGTGGGCAAGGAAGAACACCTTGTCGCCAATCTCGGTTGTTACAGGCTTGGTGTGAACGATCATGCCACACTCTTGCTCCAGGTATCCGTATGTCCAGAGATCATGGTTGCCGGTGAAGAAATGCACCTCCACTCCCATGTCTGTAAGCTCCGATATCTTACCCAGAAAGCGCGTGTAGCCTTTGGGCACGACATAACGATACTCGTCCCAGAAGTCGAACATGTCGCCGAGCAGATACACCGCCGATGCCTTGTGCTTTATGCTGTCAAGAAACCTCACGAGCCGGCGTTCCTGTGTACGGGCGTGAGGTATGGCCCATGATCCAAGATGGGCATCGCTAAGGAAATAGACATTCTTCATAACGAGTAATGTTTAAGTGTTTCTGATTTTTTTAATTTAGTCGAAGCCCAACTCCACGCGAGCCTCTTCGGTCATCATGCTCTTGTCCCATTCGGGTTCGAACACGAGGTTCACGTTTGCCGACTTTACACCCTCTATGGTGTCTACCTTCTGACGCACATCCTCAAGAATGAAATCGGCGGCAGGGCATGAGGGAGCCGTGAATGTCATGTCGATGTCAACGATGCCTTCATCGTTAACCTCTACACGGTATATAAGTCCGAGGTCGTAGATGTTGACTGGAATCTCGGGGTCATACACGGTTTTGAGCACATCAACGATACGTTCTTCTATCTTTGTCTTTTCTTCCTGTGTCATTTTTTCGAATGTTTCTGCTTTATCGTTAATAAAATGTGATTGCAATGATCAATATGCAAACTTACAAAAAATATCGCACTTTCATGGCCTAAGAGCACAAAATTTTATCGTTTCTCCCTCTCCCACATTACATTTTTTGTCCTTTAGGGTGTCGCATTCCTACCAATACGACACCTGAACAGGGGGAATGCGACACAAAAGTGGAGCAATGAGACAGGTTTAATCTCAAAAAAAGATTACTTTTGCGGAAGTTAATAAGTAAGAAAATTGAGTGGTAATAAAGTTTGGCCAAAAGCCAAATGGCAAATGGCAAAAAGAAAAAGAGAAAACGAAAACAGCACAAACTGCTAGACCGACACTGAACAATTGTTAGATTCAATGGAAAACCAACATCTTTCGGATTTACTGGACTGACTTAACGAAGGAACAAGGGCTTGGAGTTTTTACACTCTTAGCCCATTTTTTATGTTTTTTAAAAGATCAAGAAGGCACGTCATAACGATCAAGAAGGCACGTCATAACGATCAAGAAGGCACGTCATAACGATCAAGAAGGCACGTCATAACGATCAAGAAGGCGCGTCATAATGATCAAGAAGGCACGTTATAATTATTAAGGTCTGAGAAATTTAATAAAATTGTTTAGAGACAAGGCGTTGGTGTTTGAAATAAAAATTGTAATTTTGCATTCGACAAAAACTTTTGGCAAATGGACACTTTGTTTCTACTTCAATTTGCGTGTTTCATCTTCATGATTCTAAACGCAGGCATCTTGATTGTCAGCCGAATTCATGTGAGATGGGTAAACAAACGCTATGAGCGTTCACGCAAACTCATCATAGCCGCCATGCTTGGTTTGGCGGGACAATATCTTCTACAGATGGCCTTTGGCCTTCGTGCCTCTGGCGACGACCTTGGAGCCATCGTCAACATTTTAATCTACTCACCTTGCTTCACTCTCATAGCATTGGGTATCTACAACGTCATTGCCCCTCATGCCCATTTCAGACAGATGAACATTGTGTGCGGCGTGCAATATGCTGCCATTGTAGGCACATTCTTGCTTGGCTTCTACAGCAAGCAAAGCATACCCCAATTCGGGATAAAATAGCGATTAGTTGCATGTGAAGACAGATACGCGAG
>OCRP01000285.1_pt1 | contig 56846 bp, 55 predicted proteins | sample 1538871 | NCBI WGS metagenome assembly OCRP01 (sample SAMN04571731, study PRJEB22368) | human gut metagenome | biome: human gut; material: stool | host: Homo sapiens | place: Luxembourg | collected 2012-09-20 | reverse complement strand
ACACGAGGAGGCGCCAGGTTAAACTGAAGGGACTGACCCCGGAGGAGTTCCGGAGACAGTCCCTTGCGGTGTAGTTCTTATTTAAGCCGTCCAAGTTTTGGGGTGCAGTTCATTCCGTCGGGCGCGTTTCCTATTCGGGCCAAATAAATTGTGTGCGGCCGGCCTCGCCACCGTCAATGAGTAGACTCTGCCCGGTCATAAACCGGTTGGTCACGCCCACAAAGTAGATCCACTCGGCGATCTCTTGGGCGGTGGCCCAGCGCTTAAGCGGCGTGAGCTCCATAATCTGGTTCCACAGGTGCTCGTCTTCCATCACGCAACGGTTGAGCGGCGTGATAACGCCGCCCGGGTCCACACTGTTGGCGATGGCCTGCGGCGCCAGACGGTTTGCAAGGTTCTTGGTGTAGGCGATAACGCCGCCCTTGCTGGCAGCATAGGCGGGAAACTCCGATCCCGTATGTCCGCTCGCCGGATTTGATAGCCGGTGCCGGCTTGGCGGCAAGCCCCTCCCCCACAAAGGCGTAGCGCTCGGTCACGTTGATGGTGCCACACAGGTTGGCTGCGATGTCGTCGGCCGAATCCTGCGTACCGGCAACGTTCACGATTACCTGGGGTTCAAGGTCGCCTGGAAACGAGTCAGGCTCGCGGACATCAACGATCAGATGGCGGTAGCGCTCGTGTTCGATCGCCGCCGGCAGCAGATCCAAGCCCACAACCTCGTGGCCCTCGTCCAAAAAGCGCTGCACGCACGCGGCTCCGATACCGCCCGAAGCGCCCGTGATCAAAACCCGCATACTTGCTCCTTAGGCGGTTGCGTGGCGCTCGAGGTACTCGGAACCCACATTCTCGCGCTCCCAGCCGCGCACGACCTTGTAGCCCACGGGGCTCAGGAAGACCTCGCACAGCAGCTCGGCGACAGCGCCGGTCAGCGAACACATAAGGACCTGCACCCAGGTCCAACCAAAGAACGTGTGGCTCACCACAATGGCAAAGACCAAGTTGTCGATAAACTGGCCAACACCCGTGGACACATAGGAGCGGAAGGCAAAGCTCGCAAAGTTATTCTTTTTGAGCATACGACCGAGCGACTGGTTGAGCGTGGAGTTAACCACGGCAGAAACGAGCATTGCCAGCGAAGAGCCCAGCACCACGTACCAGGTGCCGCCGATGGTGGCGTTAAGGGCGTTGTTGACCTCGATCATGCCCGTGTCGTAGTAAGCGCCCCACATGCCGGGCGTGAGCGAGCATGCCCAAAAGCACAGGCTCACGGCCAGGTTGACCAGCAGTGCGAGGATAGAGATTTTGATGGATGCCTTGGCACCAAAGCGCTTGCAGATCATGTCCTGGCACAAAAACGAGACCCAGCTCACCACAAAGCCGCAATCGAGTGCCAGATACGGCAGGCTGATGAGCTCTTTGTTGGCCAGCAGGTTCATCATGATGACGCTCACGAAAAACAGCGAAACCGTTGCCGCGGGAATGCTCCGCAACAGGACCTTGTAGTCCTCCATGACCTTCTTGATCATTATGTACTCCTTTGGTTTTAGGTTTAACGAGCAGGATATCGGACCCGAACTGCTCGGACGCCCCGGTCTTGAGACGACGGTGGGTATGATAGCCGCTCGCGCGGCATAAGGCAAACAAACGGCGCGGCAGCCCCACAGGACCACCGCGCCAATGCGTTAAAAGGCTACGTTGCCAAACTCCGACAGGATAAGGTCGGGGTTGTGGTCGGTTGCCCAATCCACGTTCCACGGGCTCGTGAACAGCAGCAGCTTACCGCCGCGCATGTCCTCGACACGCAGCGTGTCGCGCGTGAGCGAAAGGCCCGGGATATCGATAGTGTCGGGGTCGTTCTGGATCCAGCGGATGTCCGTATAGGGCAGCGGCTGGCGACGAACCTCAACACGGTACTCGGCCTTGAGACGGCGCTCGAGTACCTCAAACTGCAGCACGCCGACCACGCCCACGATGACGCTCTCCATGCCGGCACCCAGTTCGCGGAAGATCTGGATGGCGCCCTCCTGGGCAAGCTCCTCCATACCCTTGACGAACTGCTTGCGCTTGAGCGTGTCGACCTGCGTAATGCGAGCGAACATCTCGGGGGCAAACGTCGGGATCTGCGGATACTGCACGTGGCGCTTGCCGGAGCACACGGTGTCGCCGATGCTAAAGATACCCGGGTCGAACAGGCCCACGATATCGCCCGCGTACGCCTCGTCCACGATGGCGCGATCGTCGGCCATCATCGACGTGCCCGTGGCGAGCTTAAGCTTGCGGTTGCCCTGCACGTGAAAGGCATCCATGCCGCGCTCGAACTTACCCGAGCAAATGCGCACAAAGGCGATGCGGTCGCGGTGGTTCTTGTCCATGTTGGCCTGGATCTTAAACACGAAGCCGCTAAAGTCGTCGCGGCAGGGATCGACCGGTTCGTTGGTGAGCGTATCGGTATAGGCGCGCGGCGTCGGGGCCAGACGCAGGAACTCCTTGAGGAAGGGCTCCACGCCAAAGTTGGTGAGCGCCGAGCCAAAGAACGCCGGGCTCAGCTTGCCGCAGGCCACGGCATCCAAGTCGAGCTCGTCGCCGGCGCCATCGAGCAGCTCGATGTCGTCCATCAGATTCTTATGGTTCTCCTCGCCGATGAGCTCATCCATGGAAGGATCGCCCAGCTCGGCCTCGACCTCGGCGACCTTCTTGGTGGCGTTGGCGTGGCCGTCGCCCTCAAAGGCGATAACGCGACGGGTCTGACGATCGAACACGCCGCGGAAGTTGCGGCCGCTGCCGATCGGCCAGTTCATGGGATACGTATTGATGCCCAGGACGTTCTCGATCTCTTCCATGAGCTCAAACGGGTCGCGAGCCTCGTGGTCGAGCTTGTTCACAAAGGTAAAGATGGGAATGTGGCGCAGCGTGCAGACCTTAAAGAGCTTTTTGGTCTGGGCCTCGACGCCCTTGGCGCCGTCGATGACCATGACCGCAGCATCGGCGGCCATAAGGGTACGGTAGGTATCCTCCGAGAAGTCCTGGTGACCGGGTGTATCGAGGATGTTGACGCAGGCGCCGTTGTAGGTGAACTGCAGCACCGAGGAGGTAACGGAGATGCCGCGCTCCTTCTCGATGTCCATCCAGTCCGAGACGGCATGCTTGGCCGAGCTCTTGCCCTTGACCGAGCCGGCGGTCTGGATGCTGCCGGTATAGAGCAGCAGCTTCTCGGTAAGCGTGGTCTTACCGGCGTCCGGGTGGCTGATGATCGCGAATGTGCGGCGCGACGAGATTTCATCCGACAGGCTTGCCATGCGGATCCTTTCTTGCATTGAGTGCATTACGTCGTTGTAACCGCACTATTGTAGCCGCGAAACCTCGCCATAGGGCACCTATCAGGACAAATTCATCAGTTGGGGTCTGGGTAGCCGGCTTAATCCGAATTTTTCTCTTGCGTAACTGTGCATAGTGTATATATACTGTGCTTACCGGTTATATACACGTGTAGCCCAACAGCTAAGGAGCCGCTGTGGACATTATCCTATCCAATTCGAGCGACAAGCCCATCTACGAGCAGATATCCTCGCAGGTCAAAGCTCAGATCTTATCGGGCACGCTCGCCGCGGGAGCCAAACTCCCCAGCATCCGTGCACTCGCGAGCGACCTGGGCGTGAGCGTCATCACCACAAAGCGCGCCTACGCCGACCTGGAGCAGCTCGGGTTTATCTGCACCGTGCAGGGCAAGGGCTGTTTTGTCGCCGAGGGCAACCAGGAGCTCTTGCGCGAAAACCAGCTCTGCCATATCGAAGAGCTGCTTGCGAAAGCGGCGAGCCAAGCCGAAACCCTGGGTGTCACGCGCGACAAGCTGCACGAGATGCTCGACCTGGTAGCCCCCGAAACCATGCAGTAGCCATCTGCAAGAAAGGCTATACCATGCAATATTTGCTAGAAATCAAAGGTGCATCGCGCCATGTGAGCGATCGCTTTTCGCTGCGCGACGTCACGCTTGCCGTGGAGCCTGGCCAGATCGTCGGCTTTGTTGGTGCCAACGGTGCTGGCAAAACAACGACGATTCGAGCCGCGCTCGGGCTTATAAAGCTCGATGCCGGCGAAGTGCACCTGTTTGGGCAGCGCTGTGGCGCCGACGCGCCCGATGAGACACAGCGCTGCCTGCGCTCCCGCGTCGGTCTCGTCCTGGACACATGCCCTTTCCCTTCAACGCTCAAGGTGGGCCAGATCGAGGCACTCGTAGGTCAGGCGTACCCCACGTGGGACCGCAAAACGTTCGCCGGATTCATCGACCGATTTGGCCTCGATCCCAAGACAAAGGTCAAGAACCTCTCCCGCGGCATGGGCATGAAACTGCAGCTTGCCTGTGCACTCAGCCATAATGCCAAGCTACTCCTTTTGGACGAAGCCACCGCGGGCCTCGATCCCATGGCGCGCGAGGAACTGCTCGATGAGCTGCTTGCTTTTGTCGCCGACGGCCAGCACAGCGTGCTGCTCTCGAGCCACATTACGTCCGACCTCGATCGCACCGCTGATCGCGTCATCTGCATCGATAATGGCTCGATTGTGTTTGACCTGCCGCGCGAGGACATTACCGACCGAGCCGGCATCGCCCACTGCACCCAAGCGCAGGCCGCCGAGCTTATGGCTTGCGTCGAAGGTGCCCATGCCGCCTGCCACGCCTACAGCGTGGACGTGCTCGTGCCCAACCGTCGCGAAACGCTCGAGGCCTTTCCCGAGATTCCCTGCGATCGGGTAACCATTGACGACTATCTTCGCCTCACGCTGAAAGGGGCTTCAAAATGAAACGCGCCTTTATGTCCGAGCTCGCCATCGCTCGCACGCTCATCCCGAGCATTGCGGGCGTCGGCCTGTTCATCTTCGTCGTGCTAACCCTTGCCAACGCATCGGACGGCGATTCCGGTATGAGCGCCGGCGCCTGCGCGGTCAGCGCCATGTCACCCATCATAATCATGAACTCACTGGCTGGCTACGATAACCAAAACGGCTGGGAGCGCTATCGGGCAACGCTGCCGTTCTCGCGCAAAGACATCATCTGCGCACGCTACCTGTGCATTATTGCTTTCTCAGCCGTCATGGCATGCGCCGCCGTGCTTTTGAACATCATCGCCCTTCCGTTCTTCGATCACACGGGCATTCCCTCGACGGGACAGACCGTCTTTGAGATCACAATAGCCTCCGCCGCATCGATGCTCATCTCCCTCATGATGGTGTTTTTAGCACAGCCGCTGTTCTTTCGATTTGGACACATGGAGGCGCTGCGCCTTTCCGTCGGCCTGTTTGCCCTGATGGGCTGCGGTACCATGGCAATGCTGAGCTCTTCCAACCCCATTAGCAACTGGCTCATGTCGATTGCCGGAGCGAATCCCGATCCTGCCGTCCTTGGCGGTCTGTGCGCAGGAATTGCCGTACTGGCCCTCGCACTATGTGCAATCAGCTGCACCGTCAGCACCAAGGTTTATCGAGTACGCGACCTGTAGTCACGCGAGCCTCAATCCACGAAGGGCGCGATCGCCCCCCCTCCCCGCAAATCCGTGACAAATGGCATATCCCCGGCGTGCGCCGCCGCGCTACTTGCGCAGTTGCTTGGGCAGTGGAATGCCGGCGGCGATGACGGCCGCGATGATCATGCAGACGATACCCTTGAGTGGGAAGCACATGAGCAGCAGGCCCACGACCATGACCGGCTGACGCATGACCGCACCCATCGTCGATGCCGTGCAGACGGCGACGCAAAAGACCGGATCTGCGCCGGTGAGGATGGCAAGGCCATAGCCCAGGCTTACGCCCGAGAAGATAACCGGGAAGAAGTGGCCGCCGCGCCAACCAAGGTTGATGAGGGCGGGCGTCAGCATGGCCTTAACAAGACCGGTCGTGATAAGCACGCCGGCGGGAATGGTGAGGTAGGTCTCCATGAGCACGTCGGCCTGGGTCTCGCCGGCAAACATGGTGTAGGGCAGGACCGTGCCACAGATGGCGAGCGCCAGACCGGCTAGCATGGCCTTGACGACAGGACGCTCCCCTATTGCATGGGACAGTGCCTCGCTTGCATGCTCGGAGACAAAGTACAGCCAGCCGCAGACCGTGCCGATCAGCGCAAGAGGGATGAGCCACGCAAGCTCCAGGTTGCCCACCACGGCGGCCTCGAACCTGGGCATGCCCATGCCGCCGCCCATGAGCTGGCCGAGCAACAGGTAGGTGCCCAGGCCGCCGGCAATCGCGATGCCGTAAACCACGGTCTTTTGCGCCTTGGGCAGCCTGATGGTGATCTCGTCGGACGCAGAGCCCTCGTCGCCGTCGGCGCTACCGGCAAGCGGTGCCACAAAGCCAAAGACGGGCGCGGTAAAGAGCGCCGTCAACGCGGCCTGGGTACCCAGCAGCGTAAGCTCCCTAAACTCGGCGCCAAAGCGACGCATACGGTCGCCAACCCAGCTGCACAGACCCGCGATAACGCCGGTCAGGCCGGCCTCCGGTCCAATACTTCCGCCAAACAGCAGCGGCAGCAACGCCGCGAGCGAAAGCTTGCCCAGGTTGTCGTACGGGTAGCGCCCGTCTTGCTTGACCTTGGCCATGACCTGATTGAGGTCATCGGTCTTGGTGCCTGTCATCTTTTCGTACAGACCGATTAACAGGCCGCCCAGCAGGCAGACAAAAAACGGGTACGGCAAAAAGCCAAACGGGCCGCTGGCAAGCTCGGGCGAAGCGACGCCCAGCGCGTACGGAATCTCGGTCCATAGATAGTCGATACCGTGCTCCATCGCAAAAAAGAACAGCCAGACCGCGGCACCTGCGGACGCACCGGTCACGGCAACGCTAACTAAAAACAGCGCGCGGTTTGTGGGTTTGGCAAGGTTATCCATCGGGTCCTCCCGCGGTCAAAGTCGACATAGTTATGTTTTATTGTAGAGCGAGCGTTGCCCGAACGAGCCAACCGTCTGCGCCGCAAACGGCACCATTGGGAGTCATAGCGGGACAGGCTCAAGACTTATCCGTTGATAATCGAGGCAATCTCGCGCAAATCGTCGGCAAAGTAAATGCCTTGCTGGCGCTGCGGGCTCGATAAACCCTTATCGATCATGTGCCCGAGCAGCGCCTTGAGGTCGTTGTAGTAACCGTCCAGGTTATACAGGATGCACGGAGCACTCAGGTGCCCCAACGACACCGCGGACATGACCTCGGCAATCTCCTCGAGCGTGCCCGTCCCACCGGGAAAGGCGATGAACGCATCGCCGAGCTCGATCATCTTGGCCTTGCGCTCCGCCATATCGCTCGTCACGATGAGGTCGTCGATACCGTCATGTTGAAACTCGGCCTCGATAAAAAAGCTCGGCTCCACACCCGTCACGTGTCCGCCAGCATCGAGCACGCTATCGGCGAGCGCACCCATCAGGCCCGATTTGGACCCGCCGTATACCAGCGCGTGTCCGTTGGCGCCAATCCAGTTGCCCAGCTCCTGCACCGCGGGCAGAAATGCCGGGTCATTGCCAGTGTTGGCACCCAGGTACACGGTGATATTCATATTCAGTCCCCCTCATCGTGACGCACGGCGCCCGTTCTAGCGCTGGCGTCGACGATACTCGCGCACGCGACGCGAAAGATCGGCAAGCTCGTCGCGATCGAGCTCTTCCAAATGCTCCAGATCATCCATAAAGCGCGCCATGGTGTCCTTTTGACGCATCTTGATAAGCGTATTGCAGTAGTTCACCGCCACGCCCGTGAGCATGGCGATGTAGAAGATGCTGATGACGCTCAAGACGACGGTAATGGCGCGGGCAACCGGCGTTTCGGCCGGAATGTCACCAAAGCCGATGGTCGAGACCGTCTCAAAGCTAAACCACAGGCCATCGCCAAACGTGAGGGTCGTGGGCTCGGACAGCCAGACGGCCGTCGAGCACAGCAGATAGAAGACGAGGAACAGCTCCGTAATGCGCACAAAGCCCGCCTGGCGCAACACGTCGGCAAGCGTCCTGAGCTTTTTCATCGCGACCCCTTCCACGGACAACCAATCACGTTCGCTCGGTATTGTCCCACAACCGTCAGTTAGGGACGTTCCTTTTGTGCCGGCAGAAAGGGACTGTCCCCAACTGCCGGGCGGGAGCGTTTAGCGGTGCGGCTGCCGACTGGGCAGGCTGAGCTGGTATCCTTATGCGGTAATGTCTCGATTCGTTAGGATTGCATGTGAGAGCTGCCACTGTCCTTCGTTCAGTTATATGTCGCACCCTGGCCGCCGCGCTTGCCGCGCTCGCCGTACTGAGCGCCGTCGCGCCCGCCCCTGCCTTTGCCGCCGACTCCGATCAGCAGGTCAAAACGGTCCGCGTCGGCTGGCTCGTCAACAACGAGGGCTTCCAGGACGGCACCCCCGGCGAGCGTCTCTCGGGATGGGGTTACGAGTACCTCCAGACCCTGTCGTACTACACGCCCGGCTGGCGGTACGAATACGTCTCCGGCACCTTCACCGAGCTTATGGACATGCTCGAGGCAGGCGAAATCGACCTCATGCCCAACATCTCCTACTCCGAGGAACGCGCCCAAAAGCTGCTCTTTTCCTCGAACCCCGAGGGCACCGAGCGCTACTTCATCTACGCCAAGCCCGATCGAGACGATCTGGCCAAGGGTGACCCCCAAGCGCTCCAAGGCCTTACCATCGGCTGCAACCCCGGCGTTATGCAAACCTTCGTTGGCCAGCAGTGGCTCGCCAACGAAGGCATTACCTGCACCTATAAAGAAATCGACACTGGCGGTGCCCTCTTTGACGCGCTCGCAAACAACGAGGTCGATGCCATCATCATGAACGACACGACCTCGTCGCCCAGCGCCTCCCCCATGTTCTACATTGGTTCGAGCGACTACTATTTTGCCGTCCCCAAAAGCCGCTCCGACCTGATGGACGACATCAATGCCGCCATGTCGGCAATCGCCCGCGTCAACCCACGCTATATCGACGAAGTCAAATCTAACTACTCGGCCCAAAACAGCGGTTCATCATCGCTCAACGGCCCCGAACGTTCCTGGCTCAAAGCAAATGGCAACACCATCACGCTCGGCTACATTACGGGCAAACTCCCCTACTGCAACGAAGACGAAGACGGCGAAATGGAAGGCTCGCTCGCATCGCTTGTGACGACGCTACACGATAAATTTGGCATTACGGTCAAAACCGTCGCCTTTGATAGTTACAAGATGATGTCAAAGGCCCTGTCAAAGGGAAGCATAGACGTTGCGCTGCCGGTATACCGAGATTACTGGTTTGCCGAGCAATCAGGCGTTGTGCAGTCGGTATCGTTGGGGACCATATCCCTCACCGCCATCCACACCGGCAGCGACCTGAACAAAGACCTTCAGAACATCGCCTGTACCAAATCATCGTTTGTCAACAAAAATGCACTTGAAAGTCTGTTCCCCACAGCGACCGTGACCGAATACCAATCCGACGATGAAGCGTTCGACGCCCTTAGGAAGGGAACGGCGCACTGCATCATCGCTCCCAGTTCACGCGTAAAAACCATCGGTGACCGTTACGATCTCGAGGACTGCGAGACGACCGAGCTCCCTGACACCTGTGACCTCGCGTGCTGGATTTCGCGCGGAAAGCCCGAGCTGCTGGGAATCATCAACAAGGGCATCATCAATACCGGAGAATCGCTCTCCGCAAGCAATTACTCATCCACGTCGTACACGACCCAGGAATCAGACACGCTTCAATTCCTTTTTCGCAACCGCACCGCCATTGCAGCTACCCTCATCGGTATGTTGTCGGTCGGCATCGTCCTGCTCATCTGGGCGCTCGTGCGCGCTCGAACCGAGCGCAAAAAAGCCGATGCCGCCAACGCCGCCAAGACGGCATTCCTCACGCGCATGAGCCACGACATCCGAACGCCGCTCAACGGCATCCTGGGCCTTATCGATATCGAGGAATTGAAGGAAGGCGATATCCAGGTCGCCCGCGAAAGCCGCGCCAAGGCTCGTGTTGCCGCCAATCACCTGCTCTCGCTGATTAACGACATCCTCGAGATGGGCAAAATCGAAGACCGCAAGATAACACTGGAACATGCGCCTTTTAACCTCAAAGAGCTCTGTGACGATACGCTGGTGCTGTGCAAGCTCCGTGCATCCGATAACGGCATCACAATGCAGAACAATAGTCTGCCATACGCCACGGGGCCATACATGGTCGGCAGTCCCACCCATATCCGACAGATCATGATCAACCTGTTAGACAACAGCATTAAGTACAACAAGCGCGGCGGCTCCGTCACCTTTAGCTCAAAGACCAAGCCACTCGATAGCGGGCGCGCGCTCTTTTGCTTTAGCGTTTCGGATACCGGCATTGGCATGACTCCCAAATTCTTAAAACATATCTATGAGCCGTTTGCCCAAGAAGGCAACGATGCGCGCAGCAAGTTCCAAGGAACCGGCATGGGCATGCCAATCGTCAAGTCGCTTATTGAACTGATGGGCGGCACCATCGAAGTCACCAGCGAGCTCCATGTGGGCACCACGTTCTACGTGGAAATTCCGCTCGATATCGACAAGAATCCCCAGGCACGGACGGATACGGTTGAGAGTACGCTCGACTGCTCGCTCGCCAACATGAACGTGCTGCTCGCCGAAGACAACGAATTGAATGCCGAGATTGCCCAGGCGCTGCTAGAATCCGAGGGCGTCGTGGTCACCCGCGCCGCCAACGGCAACGAAGTCGTCGATCTGTACCTGTCACATCCCGCCGGCAGCTTCGATGCGATTCTGATGGACATTATGATGCCGGACATGGACGGCTACGAGGCAACCCGCGCGATTCGTCTGAGCGAGAAGGTCGATGCAGCCGATATCCCCATCATCGCGCTCACCGCCAACGCCTTTGCCGAAGACGCCCAGACGGCACACGATGCCGGCATGAACGCCCATCTGTCCAAACCGCTCGACTTTAACAAGCTCAAAAACATACTCGCCCGCATCAAGAAAAACGGGTCCGTTTCGCTATAGTTTGTGCTCAACCACCACGCACGACCAGAAAGGAAGCCAACGATGTTTAGGCCCTTACGTCGAAAGAAACGCGCCATCACCGACGAAGAAGCGCGCGAACTGCTCGCAACCTGCAAGCGCGGCGTCTTTGCCGTCAACGGCGACGATGGCTACCCGTACGCCATTCCCGTCAACTACTTCTTTGACGCTGAGCACGACAAGATCTATTTCCATGGCGCCAAGGCCGGCCACAAGGTCGATTCACTCAAGCGCGATGACAAGGTCTGCTTTACCGTTTACGGCAACGAGTGGTACAAGGACGGCGACTGGGCTCCCTACGTTATGAGCACCGTGGTCTTTGGCCGTTGTCGCCTGGCGAATGACACTCCTACGTTTATCGAGGATAAAGTCCGCCAGCTCGCGCTTAAGTACTACCCTTCTGCCGAAGAAGTCGAAGAGGAAATCGCCAAGGACATTAAGGGCGTCCAGCTCTACGAGATTACGATTGAGCATCTTTGCGGTAAGCAGATTCAAGAAAAGTAAGTCCCTCAGCAGGCCTCATCAATAGCAATATGGCCCGGTTCCAACCAACATTGGAACCGGGCCATATGCTTATAAAGCGTCGGCAGCTATGTGCGCAAGCGCCTCAACAAGTTCCTGCGAGCTCCCGGGTTTACTCAGGTGCGCGTCCATGCCCGCCTCACGCGAAAGCCTGCGGTCGTCGGCAAAGGCGTTGGCACTCACGGCGATAATCGGCGTGGTCGCAGCATCCTCACGATCGAGTGCTCGAATCCGACGCGTGGCCTCAAGGCCATCGATGCCCGGCATCATGATGTCCATCAACACCACGTCGTACTCGTGCGGCGCGCTCGCGGCAAACGCCTCAACGGCAGACTCGCCATCCTTAGCATGCGTCACGACGGCACCGGCACGGCTGAGTGTAAACTGCGCGATCTCGGCATTCAGATCGTTATCCTCTACGAGCAAAACACGCAAGCCCTGGAGCGCATCGCCATCGCCCGCATCCGCGCGCACTGCCTGAGGAATCTCAGAGCGTTTGCATTTCTCGAACGGCAGGCGGATGGTAAACGTCGTCCCCTGCCCCAAGACGCTCGTAAAACTCATGGTTCCGCCCATAAGCTCGACCAACTGTTTTGCGATAGGCGCGCCCAGGCCAGTTCCCGATGAGGCACCTTCCACCTGTTGCTCCTCGCGGCAAAACGGCTCGTAGAGGTGCTGTTGGAACTCCTCGCTCATGCCAATACCGTTGTCGGCGATCGTGTATTCATAGACGGGGACGCCATCCGCTGGCTCCACCTCGCGGCACACCAGGCGAACATAGCCGCCCTGGCGGTTGTACTTGACGGCATTGCCGGCAATATTGAGCAACAAGCGCTTGAGGTGCGTCACGCTCACCCGCACATAGGGATGATCAAGCGTCTGCTGGTCGCAGATAATTGTCACCAGACGCTCTTCGGCCTGGCGCTCAAGAATATCGCGCACCTCGTGGTTGAGGGTCACCAAGTTTGTGGGAACAAGCTCCAGGTCGACCTGCCCGCTCTCCAGGCGACTCATATCCAGGGCCTCGTTGGCAAGGTCGAGCAGCAGTCCCGATGCCGTCCAGATCTTTGAGCGGCACTCGGTCTGCTTTTGCAGATCGTCCGCATTGGCATCGCCGACCTCGACCATGCCGCGAATGCCGTTGATGGGCGTGCGCAGATCGTGGCTCATGCGACGCAAAAACTCCGTCTTTGCCGAGTTGGCAGACGAGGCCTCACGCGCTGCCTTTGCCAGCTTGTCGCCATAGTCGCGCTCCTGCTGCAGCAAGTCCGTCAAACGTCGACGATCAGCGCGGCGGCGCACCATCACAACAACGGCTACAACACCGCTGTAAAGCACCAGCACGCCGGCAGCGACAGCCGCGACGACCTCAAAGTAGCGCTGCGCCGAGGCATAGGTGTACACGTAGAATTTTTGCGCTTTGCCGTATGTGCCCAAATACCACTCGCCGTTGACGTTGACCAGTCGGACTTTGCCGGGCAGGCATCGATCCTTAATTTCGTCGACAATGATGGCGTCCGTCGCAGGCAGGTCGAACACGCCCAAGATGGTGGGTTCAACGGCGTTGGTCGCAACGACCTTGCCATCGTTTTCGATCACGATATTGCCGTTATCGATGGTTTCATAACCTTCAAGCAGACTCTGCAGTTTGAGCGTATTGCCTGCAACCGCCTTCGCGCTCTGATGCCTTACCGCGATAACGATACCGTCGCCATCCTGCCGGGTCACGCAACCAATGTCTGCAACCGAATCATCCGCAAGCGTAATACTATCGGTATAAGACTTAAGCGGATGGGTTGCCACCTCCAACACGGGCGCTTCTTTGAGATACGTAGCAAGCGACTCGTAGCCCACGCCATCCGTCGAGGACTCGGACACCAAGTTGCCCGATGCGTCCGTCACGATCAGCGCACTCACGTTGAACTGGTCAGCATATTGCTCCAGCGCGGCGTTATCCACCGAGCCGTCGCGCTCCATATCGCGCGCCGCCTCTCCGGCGATCTCCATAACGCGAATCAGGTTTTTGGTCGTATAGGCGCTATTGAATGCATCGTAGGAAAGGCTCTGCGTCGCCACGTAATCGACAACGTCGGCAAAGCGCTGCTCGGCCTGGGCTGTCGTGTAACCGTAGCTCATCATGCCGGCAACAACCGAGAGCGCTATCCCCAACAGGGCGGCAATGAGCCATACCCATGCCGAACGATCGTCCCGCTCCTCTACGGCGTGGTCGGGCGCATCGATCATGACAGGCCCTCCGTATTCAAAAATGGTGCAGGGTCATCAAAGTACTTTGACACCAGGCGTTCCATGGTGCCATCGACAAGCATTTCTTGGTAGGCATGGGTGAGCTTAACGTCGATGCCGCGCGTATCGTTGAGATCGAAAGCGGTGCCCAAACCAACCTCCAGCAGCGGCTCATCCAAAATGCGATACGTCACACCATAGTCTTTTTCGTAGGTGAGCAGCGAAGACTCATGCGCGGCGATGGCGTCGACCAGGCCCTCGACGAGCGCCGGGTTCAGGCATGAGCGGTCCGAAAAGCTGTAGAGCTCCTTGATCTGCGGAACGTTTTCATTTGTACGATTGAGCAAAATGTCCTCGGGCTTGGTAGTGGACTGGACCGCCACAACCTTGTCCTCAAGATCGGCAAGCGTGTAGATATCGCTCTGGGGATCGACCGCGACTACCTGGCGGCTCGCAAGGTACGGGCCGGCCCAACGATACTCGTTCTCGCGACCCGTCATGCTAAAGCTGCCCATGACGCAATCGAGCTCGCCGCTCGCCAGCAGCTCTTTCTTCTTTTCCCAATCGATCAGCTGGTATTTTGGCTTGTAACCAATGCGGGCCAAAGCCTCGGTCAATATCTCGACATCCAGGCCAACGATATCGCCGTACTCGTCGGTATACACAAACGGTGGATAGAGGTCGCTGCCGACGTTGAGCGTCGTAAGGTCGTCGTCTTTGACTTGCGAGGCGTCCAGACCTTCTAATGCAGACGTCGAGGCTCCGTCATTCGACCCGGAACAGCCAGCTATCGCTACGACAAAGGCGCTCGCCACTGCAAGCACAAAAAACAACGAAATGGCAACCGAGCGACAGGGTCTTTTCATCGAGCTCCAGACGATCCTGTTTACAGACTGAAATGGTAAAAAATAATAGCAAACAAAACCACACGAGCGCCCAATGGTTACAGATGCTTTACCATGCGAGGCCTTCCAGCCGACTTGGCAGAAGGCCCGCATGCAGCGCACACTTACCGTGCATTAAAAACGTAGCGGTCCAGGCGGTCGCACGCTTCCCTTACGCGCGAAAGCGGCAGCGCCAGATTCACGCGAATGTGGCAGGGCCCGTGGAACGGGCGGCCGTCCTGATACCCCACGCCCACGCGCGCTCCCTCGTCGAGCAGCCACTGAATATCGCGGCCATGCTCGCGGCACCACTCGGTGCAGTCCAGAAACACCATGTACGTGCCCTGCGGACGCGAATAGGACACGCCCTCAAAATGCTCGTCCACGTAATCGCAGAAGTACTCGATATTGTCGGCAAGCACCTGGTTGAGCTCGTCCACCCACTCGTAGCCCTGCGGCTGGTAGGCACCGATAAGCGCATGCATGGAGAGGACGTTCATCTCGTTGTAGTGGGTCTTGTTGGACACGGCGCACACGCGGTCGCGCAGCGTCTCGTTATAGATGATGTGATAGCTGCCGACCAGACCCGCCAGGTTGAACGTCTTGCTGGGCGCGTAGAGGGCAACCGTGCGCATGCGGGCATCCTCGCTCACCGACTGCGTCGGGATATGCTTGTGCCCCGGCAGGATGATATCGGACCAAATCTCGTCCGAGATCACCACGCAATCGTGCTGGCGATAAATGTCCATGGCGCGCTCGATCTCGTCGCGCTCCCATACGCGGCCGCAGGGATTGTGCGGCGAGCAGAACACCGCGGCATGAATGTGATTTTGGGCGAGCTTGTGCTCCATGTCCTCAAAGTCCATGCGCCACACGCCCTGGTCGTCGAGCTTAAGCGGGCTGTGGGCAATACGATAGCCCGCGGCTTCGATGGACTTGGTAAAGCCGATGTAGGTGGGGCTATGGACCAGCACCGCATCGCCCGGCTGAACATACGCACGCAGCGTCGACACGACACCGCCCAGCACGCCGTTTTCGTAGCCGATGTGCTCAGGTGCCAGGCCCTCGACGCCATTGCGGCGGCTCTGCCATTCGATGATGCGGTCGAAGTACTCGGCGCGCGGGTTAAAGTAGCCAAACATGGGATGCTGAGCGCGCTGAATGATGTGCTCCTGGACCGTGGGCACCGTGGCAAAATTCATGTCGGCCACCCACATGGGAATGTGGTCGAAGCCCTCGTCGGGTGCGTTCGGAGCCATACCGGGGATCTCGCCCCAGGAGTCAACGGCGATGGAGTCCATGCCGTGGCGGTCGATAAGCGAGCTAAAGTCGTATTTCATGCTGAGCTCCCGTGCAAAGTGATTGTTTTGGTAGGCGTTATTGTCCACCAGCGTGGGCGGTTTTGGCATGGGGTTTGCTGTTGATTTTGACGGATACGGACGGACGGTTAGTCCCGCGCGTCGTTGATGGCGGCCACCGTCAACCTGGCCCCGTCAACCGTAAACGATATGTCGAGCCCGGCGTAAGCCAAGTGGTAAATGCGATCTGGCTCGTACTTGCTGCCTGCGCGGCGCGGGTCTTGGCGTAGGACCTCGACCAGGCCGGGGAGCTTTGCGGGCGGGACCATGTCTTGCAGCGCTTGCGGGAACTCGATGTCGAGCTCTTGCCACGGAGCATCCTCGATCCAGCCGCCCGTTGCATCCGGATGGCAGTCCGCAAACGGAATGTAGGGCTTGATATCGTAGACGGGCGTGCCGTCGCGCAGATCGGCCCCCAGCACATGGATGATGGGGCCATCGTCGGTGAGCTCGACACGATCGAGCTTGACGCAGGTGAGACCGATGGGATTAGGGCGAAACGGGCTGCGCGTGGCAAAGACGCCCACGCGCTTGGCTCCACCCAGGCGCGGCGGACGCACAGTTTTCGACCATTTTGCGTTGGTGCCGGACCTGTCCTGCGACTTGGCATCGGCAGCTATGTCCTTAGCCGTGCCGCCGGGCGTGCCATTTTCGAAGCGCCACAGCAGCCACAGGTGAGAGAAGGAGTCCAGACCCTCAACCGCTGCATTGGAGGCAAATTCCGGCTCAAAAACGATGCGTCCCTGCAGATGAGGCGCCAAAAAGCTGTTGCGCGGAATGCCGAACTTCTGCGGCAGGTCGGTATGTATGTGTGCAATAGGTTCCATGCCGGTCATTGTACGGCATGGAAGCGTGGGGCGTTGCGCGCAATTCTTCGCCGCGGTCTCCCGTCGTGCAACCAACGGTTGCTTGGAAGGGCGCCTGCCGCCGCGTATGCTTAAGCCATCAACCAGCAGAAAGGAGCCGCTATGGCCTTTGCAGAAAAGCTCATCGCTGTCCGTCGCGCTCATCACCTTACCCAAGAGCAGCTCGCCGCCAAGCTCTTCGTCACACGCCAGGCCATCAGCCGTTGGGAACGCGGCGAGGTCACACCGGGCATCGACATGATGAAACTCATTGCCGCCGTGACCGGCGAGCCGCTGTCTCATCTGCTCGAAATGCCCGAGCACTATTGTCAGAGCTGCGGCATGATACTCACGCCCGACGGCTGCGGCACCGATGCTGCGGGCACCGCGACCGACCATTACTGCAAGTGGTGCTACGACCACGGCAAGTACACCTACGACACCACCATGGAGGCAATGATCGAGGATTGTGCCCCGCGGCTGGCACAAAACACCGGCATGTCGCTCGACGAAGCCGTCTCGCTCATGGGCGCCGTCCTGCCGCAACTGGAGCGCTGGCGCACCGTGCAGGAAAACGAGGAGCGCTACGGTGCCGAGGCGCGGGCGCGCTATGGCGATGAGGCTATCGATGCAGCAAACGAAACGTTACTGGACATGGACCCTCAGACATGGAACGACATGAAGGAACTTGAACGCGCTGTCTTGGGCCAGCTCTCGATTGCCATGGGCGACGGCGACGCGGACGGAAGCGAGGCTCGCAAGCTTGTCGCGATGCATCGTCGCTGGATTGCTCTCAACTGGGGATGCGAGCCCCAGAACGAAGCATACCTGGGCCTCGCCCACGGCTATCTTGCCGACCAGCGCTTTATCGACTACTACGACAAGCCCTGCGGCACCGGAGCCACGGCGTTTCTGGTCCAAGCCATCGAGTCGTCGTTGACGCGCGCATAGACCGCGGCGGCTTTGGGTATTTCAATCGAAACCTCAACCGATTGGAGACCCATGGCTACTGATCACGAGCTCGTGCTCTACGTTATGACCGGCTGCCCGTATTGCATAAAGGTCAAGCGCTTTCTGGCAGATAACGGCGTGACCATCCCTGAGCGCAACATCTCGACCGATTCCGATGCCGAACAGACACTCATCGCCATCGGCGGAAAACACCAGGTTCCCTGCCTATTCATCGACGGCAAGCCACTCTACGAATCGAGCGACATCATCGCATGGGTACAGGAGAACCTGCTCTAGCGTGCGAGTACTCATTGGGGACGCACTTAAATGAGTGGGTAGGGACTCGGTTTCTCAAATTTATAGAACATATGTTTGCTCTCTGTGTTATACTCATCCCAAGGCATGAGACTGGTCGAGAGCTCCTGCGGAGGTCCCCAATGACACGCTGGAGCGAGCTCGGTAAGTAAGATCGGTGGTTACCGCACTCGCCCATCTCAGACAGGCTGCGCTCCTGTTCGCCGTCGCCATCAAAGAACGGCACTCACAATCAGACTGTTTCTTTTCCGTGAGTCACACAGGAGTGCATCGCTATGGCAAAAAAGATACCAACCCTTTCACCCGACATTATTTCAAACACCTGCTCGGATATCAGCAGGATTGTCGAGGCCAAACACCTCGGCCAGAAAGGCACCGACCATGAGGCCTCTTCGGAAGGGGCTCTGCTCATCGGGCGCCGTCTCGAGCAAGAGATTGCCGGATACCCCATTTCCAATCTAAATGGCCTACTCTCGCCCATCGCTTGTCACCTCAAGCAGCACTTTAGCCCAAGCCTGGGCCCGACCTATCTCAAGCGTTGCATAAAGCTCGCACGAACTGTTCCGGAAGACATGAGTTTTCGACCGGAGCTTGATCTAGAACACTATCAGTCGCTCGCTCGCATCGCCGACAAAGATCTGCGCTTGGATCTGATGAACGTTGCCGCTGATAACCGTTGGAGCGCATCGCGCATCGATCGTCATGCCCGCTATCGAAGTCCGCAGGACGTTTTGGATGCTTGGGAGCGCCGTGCGCTTGAATCAAATCAAGAAGTACGGCGCTTCGCCCGCGCCTACACAGATGCCTGTGGAATCATTTCGCTCGATGAACTTATTGAGCTCTACAACTCCTGTGCCCCCAATCCAGTCTCGAGATTTGAGATAAATGAAACTATTTGGCAAATCAGGAACGAATCGGGGCAAATCGACAATCCCTGCGTCATATCCAGAGATGGAAAACTCTATCTCATAGCGCCTGAGCTCGATGACGCTGTCGATGAAGTACCTTATTACTACGATGACTACGGATACTCCTATCGAAAATATGAACGACGCAGCGAATACACCGGTGAGATGCGCGCGCTGCGCGAACGGCGCGTTGGCATTAGAATGGCAGCCATCTTCGCCGGTCACGAACGTCTTCCAATCAAAAGGCTCAGCTATGACGAAGTCATCTGCGGGCATATAAAGTGCAGTCGATCTGCCGAACGACTCAAGCAGTACGTCCTGAGAGACCCTGAGCTTAAGGCATCCGATCTCCATGCAAGGGAAGATGAGTTCGATTTCATCATGACAAAGCTTTTGCGTTCCGTTGGACTCAACGGTATGCCGACAGCACAGCAAATCACCGAAGACGCAGCTTTCTTATTGATTGTCGTACGGTCCGAGTTTTACGAACGCAAGAAAACAGCCGAAGTCTCCAAGCTCCTCTCGATAATCTATGAAGACGCTCCCCTCTGGGAGTTCAACGGACGTTCACATACCGAGCTAAAAAGCGAAGGAGTGGTGGAGCCTCCGGCGTTGGCTTTACATCGAGAAGTCCAATCAAAACAAGCCGCTTAAGCCTATTAACTGCTTGCATTTTTGTCTACAAAACTGTATACAAAAAGAGAGGCCCTTATGGAGCTCATCGCAATCCACCCCCACGCCCTCAAACACGGGCTGACGGAGACGGATATTACCTGCGCCTGGAACTCCGCTTTCGCATGGTTCAGGCGTGATCTTGAAAACGGAGGCATCGATTACGTTCTCGTTGGACTTGATGGAAGAAGCCGTCTCATGGAGCTCATCGCTCGATATTGCCCCAATCGAGATGGTTACATCATTTACCATGCCCTTGTCCCTCCTACGCGCAAGGTGCTCAGGGAAATCGGGGTCGATCGATAGGAGGCGCTATGGACGCTAAGCAACTCGAAAAGATGATGGGGTTTGCCCCCGGAGAGTTGGAGAAAGCCGCGGAGGCATACGAAAAAGATGAGTGGCCGAAGGGTCGCACCATCAAGCTGGGAAGGCCGGCAATCTCTGATGAGCCAAGCGTTGTTTTATCGGCACGTGTGGGTGAATCGGTTCTTGAAGCGTTTGACGAGAAGGCAAAGCGCCATGGGCAAACACGCACAGAGCGACTCAGAGAACTCATTACCCTTGACGCAATGATTGCCTAGTCCCCCACCGTATCCAAACATGTACGTCAGCATCCAAAGTCGACATTTTTCGGCATCTTTGGATGCTGGTGTACAGCTTTTTACAACATAGTCATTGGGGACGTTCTTAAACGACTAACTAGCCGTGGAAGCGGGCTATGGGTGCAAGTGGCTGCTCGCGAAAGACGCGCTCGACGGCGGCGCGGTATTCGTCGACCTTTTTAGTCTTGCGTACGAGCTTGTGGACGGTAGCGGGATCGGCGAAGGCGCATTTGGCGTAGAACCACCACTCCTTCATGCGAAAGACCGCATTACCGCCAATCTCTTCTGCATATGCCGCAAACAGCGTGTCGTGGAAGCGCTGCAGCTCAGCAGCCGTTGCAGCAGGGCCGCCCTTGACCATGCGAGCCAGCGCGGGGTTCGCAAGCAAGCCACGTCCCAGCATCACGTGGCGCGTAGCAGGATAGGCCTCCACCAGCGCGTCCATATCCTCAAGATCAAAAATGTCGCCGTTGTATGCCACCGGAAACGGTGCCCGCTCCAACGTCTCGCCATAAAACTCTTTGCGCGGCGAGCCCGTATAGCGGTCCTTTTGCACGCGCGGATGCACGATCAGCTCTGCCAGCGGCATGCGGCAATATAGATCGAGTACGCGCTCGTATTCGTCGTCGCTCTCCAACCCCAACCTGGTCTTGACCGATACCGGCAGCGGAGAGCGCTCGCACACATCGCTCAAGAACACTTCGAGCTCGTCCAAGTGGCGCAAAAAGCCCGAGCCCTTGCCCTTGGCGACAACCGTCCCCGAGGGGCAACCCAAGTTGAGATTGACCTCGCGATAGCCCATGTCGGCGAGCACCTGTGCCGCCCACACAAACTCGTCCGCGTTCTTAGACATCAGCTGAGGCACTACGTTGAGCCCCTGGTTATTGGCAGGATCGATCTCCTTAAACGCCTTGCCACCAAAACGGTTGCCAACCCGCGGCGGCGGCAAAAAAGGCGTGTAATAACAATCGAGCGCACCGAAGCACTCCGCATGCACGCGACGGAACACATGCCCAGTAATCCCCTCCATAGGGGCCAACGATAGAATCATCAACATCTACTCTCAAATCAACGCGGCAAAGGGACTGCCCCCTTGTCACATCCTATTCAAACGGTTCAGAAACTCTTCGCAGGCGCGGGAACGCAGGCGATATTTTTTCCATACCAGATACGACGCAATGGTAAGCGGCGGCTCAAATGGGACAAAACGCAGATCGCTGCCTTCATCTATCTGCAGCAAGCTTCCAATGCTAACCGCACACGCAGCGCCCGAACGCACCAGATGTGACGCGTTGCCGATCAGGTCGAAATGCCCCACGACGTTGAGCTCGTCGACGCTGAGGGCGCCACTCGACCACGCTTCCAGGTCCAGCGCTCGATTCGAGGTGCGCGAACTCACCAGCAGCGGCATATTCGCCACGTCCGCAGGCGTCAGCACGTCCCGGCCGCCCCATGGACCGCTCGCCGCAACAACTGCACCGACTCGATCCGCCTCGGGCATACGAATCCATTCGTATTTCTCGACGTTAACGGGCTCCAGCAACAACGCAAAGTCGAGCAGGCCACGTTCCAAACGCTCCTCCACCGCATCGGCGTTACCGGTATAGAGTTCAATCGTCACTCCAGGATGATCCCGATGCAGCTCTGTAAAAGTATCGAGCACCAGCCGCATCGATTTGGTTTCGCCGGCGCCAATGCGGATAACGCCCGCAATGCCGAGCTCCCGATCCGCCAACTCCAGCTCGGTCTGTTCCACCAGCAAGACAATCTCCTCGGCACGCTGGCGCAAGCGCATGCCATCGCTCGTGAGCACGCACGATCGATTGGTGCGCTCGAACAGCTCCACGCCCAGCTCGCGTTCCAAATCGGCTATCTGGCGCGAGAGCGTGGGCTGCGTCACATGTAGCACGTTAGCAGCTTCGGTCATGTTTTCCTCACGGGCCACAGCAAGAAAATAACGCAGCGTTCGCAGTTCCATGTCTGCTCCTTCGTGCACAACGGAGAACCCCATTCGGTCCAATTCGTTTCACATATATAATCCGTATATCTAGCTAGTTGCTATAGGTAATATACATTATCAAATCTCGAAACTATCGTTACAGAAGAGAACCATCGAGAAAGGAAACGTATGGAATACATCACGCTCAATAACGGCATCAAAATCCCCCAGCTAGGACTTGGCACGTATCTGCTTAAACCCGACGACGCCCAATCGTCGGTTACCTCCGCACTCGGCATGGGGTATGAGCTCATCGACACTGCCAATGCATACGTGAATGAGCGAGCAGTGGGTCGTGGCGTGCGCGAATCAGACTTGCCGCGCGAAAACGTGTTTCTCGAAACCAAGCTCTGGCCCTATTTTTACAACAGCGACACCGCCGTCGACGAAACGCTCGAGCGTCTGAACACGCCTTACATCGACCTCATGATTCTGCACCAACCCGCAGGCGACTACTTGGCGGGCTATGAGAAGCTTGAGATCGCGTACAAGGAAGGCAAGCTCCGCTCCATCGGAATCTCCAATTTCGACGAGAACGAAATCGAGAAGCTTCTCGCAAATTGCGAGATCGTTCCGTCCCTTATTCAGGTCGAGTGCCATCCGTATTTCCCGCAGACTGAACTGAAAAAGCTGCTCGCCCAGCACGACATCGCGTTGCAGGCGTGGTACCCGCTCGGCGGGCGCGGTAACAGCAGCATCATGAACGAGCCCGTCGTGCGCGACCTCGCTGTCAAGTATGGCAAAACGCCTGCTCAAATCATTATGCGTTGGCATATCCAAGAGGGAAATATCGTCATTCCAGGCTCCAAGAATCCGACGCACATCGCCGACAACATCGATGTCTTCGACTTCGAGCTCACGGACAGCGACATGACCGCCATGGCTACCCTCGATCGCGGGAAACCCTTCTATGAGCGCACGCCCGAGAAGCTTGCGCAATATGCCGCCTGGCACCCCGACGTTGAGAACCAGAAATAGAAGCATCATGCAGTACACAACCCTTGGCCATTCCGGCATCAAAGTCTCTAAACTCTGCCTGGGAGGCATGAGCTTTGGCGAGCCCAGCCCCGACTTTCATCAGTGGACCATCGGACCCGACGACACACGCGCCGTCATCAAACGCGCACTCGACACCGGAATCAACTTTATCGATACCGCGAACTGCTACAGCTTTGGCACGAGCGAAGAGTACATTGGCGCCGCCCTGCGCAATCTGGGAATCGCTCGCGAGAGCGTCGTGCTGGCTAGCAAGGTTCACTTCAACGAAGGCGGCCTTTCCGCCGACGCCATCAAACGCGAGATCGAAGGCTCGCTCAAGCGCTTGGGCACCGATTACCTTGACCTCTACATCATCCACCGCTTCGATTACGACGTTCCCATGGAAGAGACCATGGAGGCGCTCAACGACTTGGTGCGCGAGGGCAAAGTTCGCGCGCTCGGCGCCAGCGCCATGTATGCCTATCAGCTGCACAACCTGCAGATCGTCGCACGCGACCACGGATGGACGCCCTTTACGAGTATGCAGTGCCACTACAACCTGCTGTACCGAGAGGACGAGCGGGAGATGATTCCGGTGTGCCGACAGTTCGACATGGCCCTTACGCCATACAGCCCCCTGGCGTCGGGACACCTCTGCCGCCCCACGTGGGAAAGCTCGAGCACACGTGGCACCACTGACACGACCATGGCCAATAAGTATGACCATGACCGCGCCATCGACATGCCCATCGTTGAGCGCGTGGCCAAGGTTGCCGCCGATCACGACGTGCCGATGCCGCAGATTGCGCTGGCGTGGCACTGGGCGCGTGGGGTCGAGGCACCCATCGTGGGCTGCTCCAAGCCCGAGCGAGTCGACGACGCCGTAGCCGCGCTCGACATAACGCTCTCCCCCGCCGAGATCGACTTCCTCGAGGAGCCTTATCAACCGCACGCACTCGTTGGTCCCAAGGCCCGTCCCGGCGAAAAGCCGCTTGCCGGCACTACCAAAGTCAAAACCGCAAAGTGACGACATGGACGATAACTTCATCGACGGCCTACACGACGCCGGCTGCAGCGAAGATCTCATCGAGCTGTACGGCTCCGCCACCAGCAACTGCGCGCGCATTTGTCTACTAAAACGGTATCGTCGCGAATTGCTCGACGAAATTCACTCGGGGCAGCAGAAGCTCGAACGCCTTGACTATCTCATCTACCGGCTACGCAACGCCTCAACCGAATGCAGGACAAACCGCAGCAACGAAAGGAACTCCATTGGCTAAGACACTTGTGACATATTTCAGCGCAACGGGTACCACGAAGGACGTTGCATGTCGCCTGGCTCGTGTAGTGGACAGCGACCTGTTCGCCATTGCACCCGCTAATCCATACACAAGCGCCGACCTTGACTGGCGTGACAAACAGAGCCGCAGCACACTCGAGGCAGCCGACCCCTCTTGCCGCCCCGTCATAACCTCCAGAATCGAGCACATCGAAGACTACGACACCATCTTTTTGGGATTTCCCATCTGGTGGTACGTAGCTCCGGCGATTGTCAGCACATTCCTTGAGTCTTACGACCTGACGGGCAAAACAATCGTCCTGTTTGCCACCTCGGGCGGGAGCGGAATGGGCAAGACGGCGTCGATCCTTAGGGCAAGCGCTCCAGGCGCAAAGATTGTTGACGGCGGCGTCCTCAACAACGTAAGCGACACCGAACTCGAGAAGTTCGCAGCAAGATACCTCTAGCACGGCGCGTCGGAGGCCCAAGTCGACAATCCGCCCAAGACAGAAGCGGTCGCCCGGCACCAACTACCCCTCCAGCCGTCCCTGCGCAACGAAGGTGAATACTTTCCCGCGAAGTGAACGAGTGAAATCGGACCCCCCGAAGTATCGACACTTTTGAAGAGCCATTTCCTGCGGTTTTGTCGCTCAAACCCTGCGGTTTTTGCATCCAAAAGTGCGAATGCTTCAGGGGTCCAGAATAGGTCGCTCACTTCTCGTAAAACCATTCACCTTCGATTTACTGATGCTCACGAACGGCAAGATCGCAGCGATTGCGCTCATCATGGCATTCGTAGCATGTCTGCTGATCCTGCCGCTCCAAATGATCAACGACATTGTGTTTCGCCAAAGGGAACTCCAGCCAGCGTGCTCGCCACGCAAGCTGCCGGCCGCTTGCTCAAGAACGGCGATAACAATCTCGCGCGCAACCTGGGCGGCGCCGCCGAGCAGCTTGCCATCGCGCAAGATGCCTTGGAACCCGCGTGCGAAAGCGTCGCGGATTAGCCTTATGCTCTCTGCAAAGAAACGCTAGGAGGCTGCACTCTGGTTGCCGCTCGCGAACGCCGCCAATATAGCGAGGTCTAATACTTTTCCGAGAAGTGAACGACCGTTTTTGGACCCCCGAAGCATCGACATTTTCTGACGCCAAAACCGCAGGATTGTGCTGGCAAAACCACAGGAAATTGCATCTCGAAAGTGTCGATGCTTCGGGGGTCCATTTTCACTCGTTCACTTCTCGGAAAAGTATTAGACCCCCGATTCCGCAAGGCGCCTCAATGTGACAAAGTGACTGTCCCTTTGTCACATTATTCGGAGCGTAGGGCTTCCACGGGATCCTTTTTGGATGCGCTGCGGGCCGGCAGCAGGCCAGCGACAACCGTCAGCAGCACCGAAATCGCGATGAGCACCAGCGCATCCTGCACGGGCAGACTCATCAGGTTGGGGACCTGTTTGGCCGCAAGCGCCCAGGCATTAACCGGAAAGCTCACGAGCACCACGACGACAATGGCAAAGACGCCGGCGATGAGGCCTTCGATAAAGGTCTCGGCGTTAAACACGTTGGCCACGTTGCGCTTCGACGCGCCGATCGCGCGCAGGATGCCAATCTCCTTTTTACGCTCCAGCACGCTGATATACGTGATGATGCCGATCATGATGGAGCTCACCACCAAGCTGATGCTCACGAATGCGATGAGTACCAAGCTGATGGTGTTCACGATGTCGGTCACCGAGCCCATGATGATACCCATGTAGTCGGTGTACGAGATTGCCTGTTCATCGTGACCAGCGGCTTTGACCTGCTTGTTGTACACATCGATATGGTCGAGTACGCGCTCTTTGGCCTCAAAGTCACGCGGGAAAATCTTGACCGAGATGGGGTCTGCCTCGTCCGCATAGCCCAACGTGGTCAGATTGTTGTCGTAGGTGAGCTTCGACGCCTTGGCATAGCTCATCATGAGCGAACTCAGGTCCTCGGCGTCCATGTTGAAGTGAATGGCATTGGCAAAGGCGCTCGCATCAACACGCATGGCGCCCGCCAAGTTGGCAATACTCGACGACATCTGCGTAGCCATCTGTCCCATGAGCCCCGCCGCGCCTGCTTTAAGCTGGGACGATACCGTCGACGCTATCTGCTCGCTGATTGCCTTCATCACCTGATCCATAGCCTGCTGCAGATACGGAGCCAGCTGCTTTTGCACATAGTCGGTCATCGCCTGCTGCAGGCGCTCGGCCAGGGCATCGCCGCCGAGCGCTTTGAGCTGGGCCAGGATTTGCTGGGCTGCCGTATCACTCTCAAGATACGCCGAGAATGCGGAAGCAAGCTTTGACGCGTCCTTAAGATCTTCGGGCGACAGCGCCTTAAACTGATCAGACCGCAAAAAGCCCTCAAACAGCTGGTTGGCTAGTGTTCCCACCTGCTGCATTTGCTCGGGTGTGAGTTCCAGACCGTCAAAGATGCCCGAGAAATCTGGGGTTGGCGCTTTGGCCATGATGTCGCTGAAGTCGATGTCCTTACCAACGCCCGAAAGGTCAATGTCCAGCCCGGACAAGTCAAGACCAGAAAGGTCCATACCGCCGGCTGCACCCGAGAGCGCAGACGCATCGAACGAGAACGCGCTCTTGAGCGCCGCCTCGTCCGCACTGAACATGCTGCCCAGATCCACGCCTTGCTTGGCCTCGCCCTGCAGTTCATCGAAAGACTTGCCCGTAAAGACATCCGTCTCGGGGTGGGCGAGTTGCTCCTGCACAATCTGCGAATCGGCGGCGCGCTCCATAAGCTGGCGAGTCAGCGCATGTGTATAGGCAATGCCCGGAGACAACGCACTCGCATTGGCTGTCTCGTTAGGTCGCACCACGCCCACAATGTGCACGTCGATACCGTCGGCAACCTTGGCGGCCATAAAGTCGGCATCACCAGACATGTCGGTCCATATGCCGGTCTCTTCGTTTTTGCGATAGGCATCGGCCGGCGACAGCATCTTAAACGTCGTGGACAGCGCATCGTCGTAGGTAAAGTCGGTACCGGTCTCGGGTGCTTTGACCCCACCGTCGGCCGTCATAGCACTGTTAACCAGGTCGTTGAGCTCATCGATATTCAGCGCACCGATGCTATAGAGCGTGTAGTCGCCCACCGTACCGCGGCTCGAAAGCACCATCACGGCTTCGTTGGCGGACGTGGGCCAATGACCGGCGACGACATCGTACTGGCTGTCGAGCAGGCTCTGGTCGTCAATCATCTCGTTAAAGACCGAGGTTCCCATGGATTCCATGCTCACCGTTGCCGCCGAGCTCGCGCCTCCGCTCATGGCCTCGGTCATGGCGTTGGGCACCAGCCGGACAGGCTTCTCATCGCCCTTGCCGGCACGATAGACAACCGGCGATACACCGTAGCCGTACTGAATGGCGTTGACCTCTTTATCGATGCCGTCGCCACCGGCATCGAGCCATGCCTTAAAGCTCGTCATGTCGTTGGACTTAACGCTTGCAAACATGTCCTTTACGGCCGTAACCACGGGGATCTTATCGGTTCCCTTAGCCTTGCCGCCGGCGCTGTCGTCGGACGAATCCTCGCCGTTGGACGCCTCATCATCCGTGGCCCCCTGTCCGCCCATCATGGACGACAGGTCGTAATCCTGCTTGGAGATGGTGAGCGGGTAGCTCGAGAGCGTATCCTCCTCGACCTTTTTGATGTAGCCGTTTACGCCATTGGACAGCGCCAGAATCGCCGCGATACCGATAATGCCAATCGAGCCCGCAAAGGCAGTCATGGCCGTACGGCCTTTTTTGGTCATAAGGTTTCGGGCAGAAAGCCCCAGCGCCGTCACAAAGCTCATCGAGGTTTTGCGCGTAGGCTTGGCTTCGCGGCGCGTGGCGTCAGCGACATCGAAAGGATCGGAATCGTCGGTGATCTTGCCGTCCGCCAGATTGACGATACGCGTGGCATATTGGTACGCCAGCTCGGGATTGTGCGTGACCATGATGACCAGGCGGTCGCGCGCCACGTCCTTGAGCAAATCCATGACCTGTACGGATGTCGTTGAATCCAAAGCGCCGGTCGGCTCGTCGGCAAGCACAATCTCGGGATCATTAATCAGGGCGCGGGCGATGGCCACGCGCTGCATCTGTCCGCCCGATAGCTGGCCTGGGCGCTTGTTAACGTGCTCGCCCAGGCCGACTTTCTCCAACGCCTCGCGCGCACGCTGGCGGCGCTCGGCATGCCCCACGCCCGTGAGCGTGAGCGCCAGCTCCACGTTTTCCAAAATGGTCTGATGCGGAATGAGGTTATAGCTTTGGAACACAAAGCCGATGCGGTTGTTGCGGTAGGCATCCCAATCGCGGTCGCGGAAGTCCTTGGTCGAGATGCCGTCAATCAGCAGGTCGCCAGAATCAAAGTGGTCGAGTCCGCCGATAACGTTGAGCATCGTGGTTTTGCCCGAACCCGAGGGACCCAGAATGGCCACGAACTCGTTATCGCGAAAAGACAGGCTCACGCTGTCGAGCGCCACCTGCGTAAACGACTGCGTAACGTACCTTTTGCAAATACCTTTGAGCTCCAGCATGGACGGCAACCTCTCCTGCGCAGGCACCCTGCCCGCTCTCCTCCGCCGTTCGTATTCGACGCGTTTGTCCTACTCTATCCCCATTTTTTGCCGACGCCAGTGAGGAATGTAACAAACCGCGCCAAAAAACGAACGGGACGGCGCCCAAAAGAAGAGGTCCCGAGCGGGACCTCTATATGGTGGAGCTTATCTTGAAAGGTAGCGGACTACTTCGTACAGCGGCGCACGATCATCGCCATGCTTTACGCGTTTTCTACTGCTCGCTATTCGCGATCGCCTGGTCGATAAGCTTGTCGAGTGCCGCGCGCTGCTCGGCGGAGCTGATGGCTCCCACGATTGGATCCCCTACGATGTTGCCATTCTGATCGATGACATACGTTGTCGGGAACGAGAACAAATTTGACGTAAACTTACCGGCCTCGCTATCCGACTTGAACCAGATGTTCTTATACGTCACGCCCTTCTTGCTCAGCACGTCCTTGGCATCTGCAATCTCGCCCTTGTTGCCATCGAGCGTAAAGGAATTGACGCCCACGACCTGACCGCCCTTCTTGGCAAGCTCCTGATTCAGTTTCTCAAGATCGCCCAGCTCGCCCACGCACGGCTTGCAAGTGGTGAACCAGAAGTTCATGACGGTGACCTTGTTCTTAGAGAACAGCTCGTCGCTACTCACGTCGTTGCCATCCAGGTCCTTGCCCGTAAAGCTGGGGAACTTCGTCGCCTCGCTCGAAGCATTGGCACCAGCCGTCATGCCAGCGGCCGAAGCGTCGACGCTCTCGCCTTCGCTCGGCGTGCTTCCACAGCCGGGGAACTCCTTCTCCAAGCTCTCGAGCTTGTCCTCGATCTCCTTGATCTGCTGCGCACCGGCCTTGAGCGTCTTGAGCTCATCCGCCGTGAACTCATCCTTGGCGCCGTCGATGGTCTTGAGCAGGAAATCGCCGTAATTGCTGCCGTCCTCAATCATTACCGAGTCTTTATTTGCCGCATTGAATACCTTTTCCCACAGCGCGTTATCACTCGAAAAGATATCGTTCTCCTTTTGCATGAGCTTCGCATACAGCTCAGCGGCCTCGTCGGCATTGGTCGGCTTCTGCGCAGTGAGTTCTGCGATCTTAGGATCGGAGCTCGCAGATTCGCTCGCATTGCCACTGGGCGCCGAACACGCCACAAGACACAAGGCCAATACTGGCACCATAAACAGGGCCGCAATCTTAGAAAGCTTCATGGTCATTCCTCCGTTTTGTCGAAGCTTGTTTACTTTTTATCGGCGGTCAAGGGGAGCTTTTCCGCCGACACATCCAGGCCATAGCGATAGCTGATGGCGTCGACGGGACAGGCCCCGATGCACTTTCCGCACCGGATACATTCGGCGTGATTGGGCGAGCGGACAACATCAACGTCCATCTGACAAACCCTTGAACACTTGCCGCACGAGACGCATTTGCACGCGTCAACCTGAATCCCCAACAAGGACACCCTATTCATGAGCGCATAGAATGCGCCGAGTGGACAAATCCATTTGCAGAAGGGGCGGTAGAACAAAACGCTCAGCACTACCACGGCAATGAGAACGGCAAGTTTCCAAGTAAAGAGATGTCCCAACGCAGATCGAATGCCGGCATTGGCGATGGCCAGCGGAATGGCGCCCTCGAGCACACCCTGTGGACAGATGTACTTACAAAAGAACGGGTCGCCCATGCCCACGTCGTTAACCACCAAGACGGGCAGCAGCACCACGGCAAACAGCAGCACGACGTACTTGATGTACGTGAGCGGCTTGAGCTTTTTCGTGGAGAACTTTTTGCCGGGAATCTTGTGAAGCAGCTCCTGCAGCCAGCCAAACGGGCACAGAAAGCCGCATACAAAGCGTCCCAGCAGCACGCCGAGCAAAATGAGCGTACCGGTGACGTAGTAAGAAAAGTTGAACTTGGATGAGCCTACCACCGACTGGAACGACCCGATGGGGCACGCACCCGATGCCGCGGGGCACGAATAGCAATTAAGTCCAGGTACGCAGACTGTTTTTCCCGCGCCCTGATAGATGCCGCCTTTGGCAAAGTTTGGCAGGTGAATGTTGGTAATAAGTGTTGCCGCCGCCTGAATGAATCCGCGAAATCGGGCCAAAACATGCGACGCAGTGTTTTCTCTTTTATCCAATTCCGATACACTCCAAGCACAGCCTAATCGCTTTGGCCAGCACGGCATCCGCCTCGCCACGCATAACACCAAAGCACACCATGGTAATTCCGACGATCAACAAAGCGACCTGTACCACGGGTTTTACCGCTTTGAACAACCCAACCACTCCTTTCGTTACGCGACCATTGGACCATATCGACTATAAAATCCGTGTTAAGCGCGATTTGAAATGTGCAAGGAGACTGTTATGCGTATTTTAATCGTCGAGGACGAGCGGGCGCTGTGTGACGCAATCGCGCGCAGCTTGCGAAACTTGGCGTACAGCGTCGACTGCTGTCACGACGGACAGGAGGCACTCGACCTACTGGACGTTGAGGCCTTCGACCTCGTGGTACTCGACCTCAACCTTCCCCGCATCGACGGCATGACCGTACTCAGGGAACTTAGGAAAACCGACTGCGAGACTAAGGTACTGATTCTGTCCGCACGTGGCGAAGTATCCGACAAAGTCGCCGGACTCGATGCCGGCGCCAACGATTACCTCACCAAGCCGTTTCATCTGGACGAGTTTGCGGCAAGGATTCGCAGCCTTACCCTCAGACGCTTTACACAAAGCGACATAGTTTTAACCTGCGGAAAGCTCCGCTTTGACACCAAGGCGCGCATCGCTTCCGTGAACAGCGAGGCTTTATCTCTTACGCGCAAGGAAACGGGAATCTTGGAATATCTGATGCTTAATCAGGGGCGTCCGGTAAGTCAAGAGGAGCTTATCGAGCACGTTTGGGATAGCAGCGTGAACAGCTTTAGCAACGCAACCCGCGTTCACATCTCGTCACTCCGCAAAAAGCTACGCAGCGCTTTGGGATACGACCCGATTCGCAATCGGATTGGAGAGGGCTACGTTATGGAGGATAGCGAATGAAAAGGCTTTCGCTGCAATGGCGCACAACGATTATGACGGCACTGCTCACGTGTGCGGCATGCGTGCTGACGAACTGCCTGGTCGGCTATACGGGCATGCGCTACATGGATGCCATCGGCAGTAACATCTCGGCATTTAACGCAACCGGCGAAGATTCGCCCCAGGCGTTCGACCCAGCGAAAGCGACCCCCGATGACAAGGTCACGATCGTCGTAAACGACGCACAGGAGTCTTTTGGCACGACAACCTGGTACATCACGGCTGGAGTCACACTCCTTGGTGGCGCGCTGGCATACTTTGCGAGCGGCCGTGCACTCAAACCGCTACGGGATTTTGCAGCCCAGGTCGAGCGTGTGCAGCCTGACAACCTAAGCGAAATCAGACTCAGTGAAGATGTGCCCACCGAGCTACAGCGATGCAGCGCCTCTTTCAACGACATGATCGCCCGTCTTGGCGAAGGGTTCTCTGCGCAGCGTCAGTTTACCGGCAACGCCGCACACGAGCTGCGCACCCCGCTCGCCCTTATGCAGGCACAGATTGAACTATTCATCTCCGAGCACTCCGGTTTGCAACCCGAAACAGCCGAGCTGCTCGGCCTGCTACAAGAGCAAACCGAGCGCATGTCTCGAATGACCAAGGTATTACTCGAGATGAGTGAGCTCCGCAGCGTTCCTTGCGAGGACGATGTTGAACTTGGTCCCTTGTCCGAAGAAGTCCTCACCGACCTTGCGCCACTTGCCGAAAATAAGGGCATAGCCCTCAATTGTGCTGGAGACGCTTTAGTAATCGGGAGCGATGCGCTCCTCTATCGGCTGGTGTTTAATCTGGTCGAAAACGCCATCCGTTACAGCCGCCCCGGCTCGACTGTCAACGTCTCCATCTGCGACAACGACAGCCACGTGTTCCTGCGAGTCGAGGACCAGGGACCGGGAATACCCAAGCAGTACCGAGAAAGCATCTTCCAGCCGTTCTTTCGTCTAGACAAATCCCGCAGCAGGGCATACGGCGGCACAGGACTCGGACTAGCACTCGTTTGGGAGATTGCAGCGCTTCACGGTGGCGCTGTAGAGGTCGAAACAAGTTCCGAGAACGGGACCGTGATGCTCGTGACCCTCTCAAAGGGGGCCACCACGTGATCCGACTGTCCAGGAGTCCCACTCGACATTGTGAAACGCGTCCCAAAACTTGGACATGAGAAATGGGAGACAGTTCGCATCTATGCCGAGGACGAAGTCCTGGCGGGGATTCAGGATGCGCAGAGGAAGCTTGCGGCAGAAAACCCCGACAGAATCGTGACCGTCGGCGGCAACTGTATGGTGTCGCCTGCCCTCTTCGATTACCTGCACGGGAAATACGAGAACGTTGGAATCGTCTGGATCTATGCGCATCCGGATGTATCCACGCTGAATGATGGCTACCCCAACGCTCACGCCATGGTACTTGGCAGCCTTTTGGAACAGGGTGCACCGCAACTCGTTTCGCGGATGCGGCATCCGGTGTTTAAGCCGAGCGATGTCCTGCATGTCGGGCTACAGCAGCTCCACGACTATCAGGAAGTTTGCTTAAACAAGCATAGGTGTTGCGGTTTTAGCCGATGTCCTCATGGAGGAAAACGACATGCTGGGTCTGTCTGATTAAAGTCCAACAGTTTCCATGAGGCATCCAGCACGGTAAAAGCTAAAGACCCGGGAGACCCCAAACTGTCAACCATCTTTACGGGTGCAAGGGAAACGGGCAAGACAGCCCCCTCTCGCTCCTATCCGAAACGGCGCTTGAACACGGCTGGATTGCAGCGAATGTCTCCGCCATGCCCGGCATGCTCGAAGATATCATCGAGCACACAAAGGAGGCCGCAGGCCGTTACCTCTCGCAGCCCCATACACGCGTGAGCGGAGTTCAAGTTGGGCAGCGGGGCGGTTTAGCGCGCCAATATAATCAAATCGTGCACTTCCATAGCCTCTCGTCTACGTGGTGTACCGTCGTCTCCCCTTTTATCAGAGTTGGGCGATTTTCAGGCACCCGAGCTGAACTCAAATTGAACTCAACGATGCCTTATCGGTCGAGGGCGTCCTAGCGAGAATATACAGAGGCGCACATTTCGCAGGGAACCTCCCATTCGTTATCATATCGGGATGCTGTCAAGGCAGCGTCAATGCGTTCGACCTACACCTTCTCGCTTTTCGAGGCCTCGTCTGCAGGACCATCGGAATCGATACGGAATCGATCGGCATACCATTCATCCGAAGCAATCACCTTATGGAGCATCTGGAGATGCAGGTCGACATAGTGGCAGAACGCCTTGCCGCATTCCACGAGAGGCGCATTGTTTCTCTCGTTGGGCTCGGCTCCAAAATTAAACTCGACCTCATAGCCCTCCCCAGGCACACCCATGCTCGGCAGAATATCAATGGAGAAGTGGACGAATCCAGACGTCACCTTGTATACATCTTTTACCTTTGGATCGAACTTCTCGAGTAAGTCTTGAAGTCTTCCATCGGACATCTTCTCACCCGAGAAATCTTTCAGCTTGTTCACAGGCACACCTTGAAACACCTGCTTGAGAAAGTCATCCTGGTCTTCGGCGGCGAATAATGCGAATGTCCGCAGGCAGACTCCAACCTGTGCGCGGAGAAGCTGGGCGACGCAAACAAGATTCCTCGACTCGAGCATGGAGATGAATCCGTCTATCAGTCTCATCGCATACTCAGAGGAGGATGCCAGATATAGATCCCATTGGGTAAAGTCGCCGTTCATGAAGGGAATCACTGCATTGCGCTCGGCGACTCTCAAGGCACTCAGGCTTTGTTCTATTTTCTCAGCTTCTTGTTTGAACTGTTCGCTATCCAAAATGCCCCCAAATGCCGGCTTCTCAACAAATCAAAAAAGCAAGAGAGACAGAGATTAGGTTCCTGCTCCACTGAACCCACGCTTCCAGTCGAGACACTCCTCCTCGAAGATCTCCCCAGAGTCCCGCCTCTCGCGCCCCTCACGGAACTGTCCATATCAGTGTAGCCAATCCAAGCACAGCCCCACCGCACGGCCCAGTCGCTTCCGGTCCTGCGTGGCCCCGTGAAGGCGGAAGGGCGTGGTTGTCGTCATCGCGTTCCTTTCTCCTCGTACCTTTTTGGGCATGCGTCACGGGCCCCCGCGCGGCGCTGAGAGCGAATCGGCGCAGGCTTGGGACCAGTTGCGTAGAGGTTGAGGTTCGGGTTTCGCCGGCTTACGCAGCTTGGCGGGCAGAGCGCCCGGGCTCGCTGCGCCTAAGGCGCGGCGGGATCCGCGACGCCGGAGGTGTCGATCTCGCCCAGATTGGCGAGCTGCTCGATGAGGGGGAGGCCCATCGGGTCGTCCACCTCGACGCCGCCGAGCACGATGGTGCTGTCGCGTGTGTCTATATGGGTTGTGAACACGGCCGGGTCGAAACCCGAAGCGATAAAGCCAATGCCCGCGAGGACAACACCCGCGGCAACGAGCCCGCCCGCCACGGCGAGGTAGATCTTCTTCGCACTGGTCATGGTACTCACTCCTTTCTACGCCGCGAGATGCGCGGCAGCGCCGCCCTTCTCGCCCTTACCCTTCCAGAAGGGCGAGGCGGCCTTCCTCGCCCAGAGCGCCGAGAGGCGCGCAATTTGTTTTGAGGCTGCCCAAGCGCCAGCACCAACGAAGAGCGCCACGCCGACGAGGCCGAGCCCCACGCCCGCCGAGGCGAGGGCGTACGGGAAGTGGCCGATGATGACGCCGCTTACGGCAAGCAGGAGCCCAACTACGCCCACGCCCCCGAGTGCCACCGCGACGATCCACACGCAGAGCGCCAGCACCCAGATGCAGATATAGACCGTGACGGCCACGGCGGCGAAGGCGGCGAGCAGCGGCACCCACACCGGGGAGCCCACGATGGCCAGCACCCACAGCAGCGCGGTGCTGCGCCGGCGCGTCCTCGCGATCGCGCGCGGCACGGCGGGCAGGTCGTCGAGCGTGGCCTCCGCCACCTCGCCGGGCGTGCCCATGGCGGCCACGGCCTCCTCCTCGCTCATACCGTCCTCCATGCGGTCGGCGATGGCCTCCGCATAGAACGCCTTGGTCTCCTCCACCTGCTCGGCCGGCAGGCAGGCGAGCAGCTCGCCCAACCGGCCCAGAAACTCATCGCGCGTCATGGTGCGCCTCCTCAACGTATGCGTAAATCTCCCGTACGGACGGCCACTCGGCCAGGAACTCCTCGATGCGCGCTCGCCCGTCGTCCGTGATGCGGTAGTACCGGCGCAGCCGCCCGTTGTGCTCGGCGGAGCGCGCCGTGATGCACCCGGCCTTCTCCAGGCGCTTGAGCAGCGGGTAGAGCGTCGACTCCGTGAGCCCCATGCTCGCCGGTACGTCCTTCACGATCTGGTAGCCGTAGGACTCCTCGCCGGAGACGGCCGCGAGCACGCAGGCCTCCAGGAAGCCGCGCTTCATCTGTGCCTCCATCCGCACACCTCCTCTCGTCGTATACTGTGCTATACACACTATACGATGCAAGGTATTAAACGTCAACTCTCATCGCGAAGGTTCTCCGGCCCCTGCGCGCTGCGAACGTGATGTCGCGGGACGGTTGGCATTATGCATGAAACGTCAAGTAACGCTCTTTTGATCCACTTCCACTCGGCCCCATATGCCTTGCACAACGCCCCCTTCGACCTCGGAATCAAGAGAGCCGCTAGGCTGGACATGCCGGACGGTAAGGTCCTGGACGCCATGGTGGACTTCTCCGATGCCATGGGGGTCATGGGTCTACGCCGATGGAGGCCCACACACGCGGCAGGGCTCGCCCGTCACCGCTGGTCGCCGGACGGTCCCCACGCCTCGCTCGCCAACGCGCAGGCGACAGCAGCAGTCCAGCGCTGGCTGGAGACGCCGGAATGCCCAGAAGATGCGTTTCCCATCGCTGCGGCAGAGCTTTTTGTAGGGGCGGCAATTTTTCCTAATGTCGAGGCCAGCTAGGCTTCAGTAGCCACCTTGGGAGCATCGCCAATAGACTCTTCCTTTATACGTTCGGCATAATCGTAGGCGATACCCACAAATTCCGGTCCCGAGCAACAGGAGTACAATTGCTGCATTGTTGCCAGCTGTTGGGAGATGGAAGATGGACTGCGATGGCTACCCATGCGTTCCCATGCCGTTGATGTGCACCGCCTTTGTGCCGGGGCAGATTGACGCTGCGGTTGCAGGCATTTCCGACCCCGATTCACGCACCATCGCCACGGCAGAAGCGCTGTACTTTCGCGGACAGGCCACCCTCGCTGCCAAGACAGCACGCCCCTATCTTGACGCCACCGACCCCGCACTGCGCTATTCCGCATGCTTTATCTGCGGATATGCCAGTCTGTCGCTCAACCGTATCGCCGACGCCCGCCGGTGCCTTGCGGGCATCCTCGATACGCCGGCCGACGAGGAATCATCCGCTATCCACGCCACGCATATCCTGTTCGCCTCGGCCGCAAGCGTCCTGCTGCACTTGCCTTCCCCGTATTCTGCCGAAGAGTTTTATCCACTTGCGGCGCATCTGCCCGAAGGCCTGCGCCTGTTCGCCAGCTACGTGATGGCGCACGCCTTGTATCTGCGCGGCGAATACGGCCGCAGCCTGGGCATGGCGGAAAACGCCCTGATTATGAAACAGGGAAGTTATCCGATCTCGGAACTGTTCCTGCACCTGGCAGCCTCCATGGCATGCATGAGCCTCAAGGACATCGACGCCGCAAAGGCACACTTCGGAGCCGCTTGGGGCATTGCGCGCCCCGACGGCCTTATCGAGCTCATTGGCGAGCACCACGGCCTTTTACAGGGGCTCATCGAGGCGTGCCTAAAAACGCAATACCCAGACGACTTCGCGCGCATCATCGAGATCACGTACCGCTTCAGCTACGGCTGGCGGCGCATCCACAACCCTGATTCGGGCGAGGACGTGGCCGACGATCTAACGACCACGGAATTCACCATGGCCATGCTCGCCTGCCGCGGATGGACCAACGCCGAAATCGCACGCCACATGGAAGTATCGCCGGGCACTGTTAAAAACCGCCTATCAGGAGTGTATGCCAAGCTTGGTATCGGAACTCGCGCCGAGCTGGTTGCCCACATGTTGCGCTAGCGGCCAGACTGCCCGGCGTATCGAAAGCGCTCCGGGGGGCCTGACGCTTTCGCGCGCTCAAATTGGACATTTTGGCCATCGAACGGCACTACCGTGACAGGATGCCTTCTCGCAAAATTGGATTATTTCCACCGATGCCTGCGGGATGGGAGCCAAAGATGCTTGATCGCCGTTCGTTACTTGTTGCCGGAGCGTCCTCGCTGGCGAGCATTATGTTGCCGCGCGTGCCAGGAAGCGCAAACGCCTTCATATTGCCGTTCGCGCCCACCGAAGCCTATGCCGACGAAAAAGACCCCTTCAGGGTGCTCGTTCTCTCGCGCACCATGTTTGGTGTGGTCGTGGTCGATGTCGCCAACAAGAATACGCCCATCGCGGGTGCCCAGGTCACGCTCACATCGCGCTATGCCGCAGGCAAGCAGCTCACCGCCACTACCGATGACGAAGGCACGGCCATTTTTGAGGTCGCGCCGCTTTCGGAAGGCTACGTGGACGAGGCAACACTCCTTGACGCGTACGACTTTAACGGCGGTATCTCCATCAGCATGAAAGGCTACCGCGATGTCGAGATTCCCCTCGCGCGTGTCCAAGGCGGCACCGCCATTACCGCACCCACACGTCCGCTCTCCGATGGCGAGCCGTACTTTCGCCAGCTCACATTCGACGAATGGGACATCCAGTACGCTGAAGCCACGTTCATGGCATTGCCGAAGGACGACACGGCAAACGAACAGCCCGATACGCACTCCTTTACCGTGCAGGCACATCTGCCACAGGGTGGACAGGCAACGCTGTGCATCAACAAGGTATTGCCCGCCACGGGCAGCTCGCCCGAAACCGTCACGCAAATTGGCCAAGTCAAGGCCGGTGCATCGGGTTCGGATAATCTGGCGACATTCACGCTCGAAGACAAGTTCCTCGATGCGGCATCGGGCCTTCTGGAGGAAGGATGCAAGCTGCGCTTTGTGCTCGACTATCAGGGCAAAACCTACACGCTCTCCTCTCCCATGGCCGTTGTCACCGCGCCGGCCGCAAAGGCAGAATCGGGCTCGACCACCATCATTCCTACTACCATGGACCAAGAGATCACTCCGTTTGATTTTCCGGCGGCGTTTCCCGGCATCGGCGGCAATAAGTTCACGTGCTGGATGCCCTCATTCCCCATTTTGTTCGATTTCTCTTTTGCCGGGTACGTGCTGTTTGGCGGAGGATACAAACCAGCCAGCTATATGAACGATTCGGGCAACCCTGATCTGGAATACTGGAAGAAATCGCCGCGCGAGTCGGGCGCCAAGCAGGCAAACCGCTACCTCGACGAGATGGAAGGGAAGTGGAATCAGTACAAGAGCATGAGTGCCGGTTCGGGCACTGATCCAAGAAACACCAAGCTCCTTCGTCACCATTGCACGCTGCTGTTCACGATGGATATCGCCACACAGGTGTACGGATCGCTCGCCTACGATTGGGTAGGCAAAACCTGGGGCAGCAACAACGACCCCGCATACGGCAATATTAAGGCCCTCTTCCAGGTAAGAACCGACCTCAATTGGACCGAGCAGTTTACCCTAGGACCGGTGCCCTTTTTTCCTAAACGTCAACCCCTGGGTGCTGGCGAAGCTGGCGCTCGCCGTGGGTGCCCACACGCACGGCAGCGGCGCGGCGTTTTTCAAGAACATTTCGCTCGACTATTCCAACACGTCGGGCTCATTCACCATCCAGATCGGGCTTGCCGTTACCTTTGGCGCCGGCGTTGCAGGCGTCGCCTCGTCTGCCGTGCGTGGCGCCGCATCCCTCACCCTGTTCATTGGGTACGAGAAGGCGGACGGGCACCAGCTTCCGCGGCTGCGCGTGGGTGCAGACGTCGATGTCGATGTGATACTCCAGTTCGTAATGTTCAAGTGGACCACCAAGGCTTGGTCGGGATCGTGGCCCACACTCCTCGATTCGTGGAATATGTCGGTGAACAATAGCAACCAGTATGTGCTCCAGCGCTCTGAGCTCGCATTGGGTGGAGATACGCCTTATACGCTGGATGCCTGCTTCGGCTCGGCCGGCAACATTGAGGCGGGCGGCGTGCCGCAATTTATCGCATCGGCCACCATCGTCACCAACGCCGAACTGCTCGCACGCGCCGAGGTTAAGGCCACTGCCGTAAACGCCGCGCCTGTCGTGCGCGATTGGGATCGGGCGGTCATGCGCATTGAGCTCGAGGCGGATGCAGAAAGCGACGACACGGGACAGATCGAGCATTTCGTCCATGCACTGATAGAGAACGACGAAAACGCCGCGCCGATGTATGAGTACACCTACATCGGTCAGGCAACGAACACCGTTGCCGACCCGAACGCCGATTCTGCCGGCGTGTCGGAGGACGAGCGTGGCGGCATCAAGCCCTCGAGCGACAACGTGCTGTTTGCTGGCGTGCTCAGCGAAGCCCACATGAAGCTGGCAATGATTGCCGGCGTAGAATGCCTGTTCCGTATCGCCTCGGTGCGCTACGGCGAGAATGGTCGCTCGCGCCTGGTGGTGCATACAAAAACGAACGGCACGTGGTCCGCTCCCACGCCCGTGGACTTCTCCCTTGGGTTTGGCGAGGGCGACGTGGAGCGCAACGGCATATTCGATTACGACTTCGACGTGGTGGAATATACAGACGGGAGGAGAAACCAGGACGCCTACGTGCTGCTGGTCTCGGGCGAGCGCCCCGCCGGTGACAACACCCTTTTCGATACGGCGAGCGCATCCGGCATACTGTCCGTTGTGCGCCTGCGCATAAGCAATGACGGAGTTCGCGTGATATCGCACACGTCATGGCGCAGCATCTCGCGCGGCCGCCTGCAAGAAGATGGCTGCCATTGCCTGCAGTGCCCGCGTATCACGGTGGGCAAGACGCTGGTCGACGGGCGCCTGTCGGGTGCCTACCTCCACCGCCGCGGAACCACCGCAGAAAAGGCGCTCGGCAGCGAGGCTGAGGTTGCACTGGAGTGCTTTACCCTGTGGTCGGACGTTTCGGGCGATAGCCTGACGTTCCGTCAAGTTCTCCGCTTTCCGCAAGCACCGTCGAGCATCGAGCTGGGTGCGCCCGAGAATATCAACGGCAAAATGGTGGTGCCCGTTGCATACGAGACCACAGACGGTTGTGGCTGCGCGTCGTACGCCGTGATCGGCCAGTCCATCGCGGGTTGGGGCGTTATGTCGCCAGATGCCACAGTACCCCACGCGGTACCGTGGCCGCAGCACACGGGCTTTTTGGCAGCCGTCAACGAGCAACTGCAGCATATTACTTGGACGCGAGGCGCATCGGCATTTGCAACGCAGCCCGTGGGTGCCGCAGGCTGTGGCCCGGCATCGTTTAGCGTAAGCAACAACGGCAGGTGCGTGCTCTATGTAGAGAACACCGATGGCAAAGTGGGACAAACCTACGACGAAGAAGGCAACCCAGTAGCAGTGATGGGCAAGCACTTCCGCATCTTCGCCAGCACCTTGGCAGGCGATCTGTTCACGGAGCCGTTCGTGATGTGCGAGCTGGACCACCCCGTCGATCAGATAACGACATTTTTGACGTCGGGAGGCATGCTCTCCGCGCTCGCCACGCACATTGTGAGTGCCGAGCAGAGCAAGGCGGAGCTGCACGGCATCGAAGTGCCCTTGGTGGCGTGTGCCACTCCGACGGGCGCGGTCGCTACCTCGGGCGCGGTGGTGCCCGGGGCAGCAGGCGAATCCTTCATGGTCACGGTGCGAAACGACGGCAACACCTTGCTGACCGCCGGCACGATCGATCTGTACCGAGAGGGCTCCAGCCAGCCGTTCTCCAGCGCATCCATCGGGTTCGGAGCGAATGCACGTATGGCTTCGATCTACGATCCGGAGCTTGCCGAGGACGCTTCGGCCAACGACATGGCACATGTGAAGTACGCGCTCGAGACGCTGGGCGAGCGCTTCGCTACGCACCCGCTGGCAGCCGACAGCGGCAACGCCGTGCTGGCACCGGGTTGCACGGCACAGTTCCGCATGAGCTTTGCCATCCCAGAGAGTTGGGGCGACGAGGTGGGCAAACGCGTAACGTTATATGCGAAGGCGCGTAATCTGGTGGCGCTCGATCCCGTAACGCTCGAGGAAATTCGACCGGGCGCAAACTCGGCGCTGGGTGCCGTACTGCACGAGCTTCATGTGCCCGACGCGGCATGCGAGCGCTCAGAAGTTCAGGTCGGCGTATGCGGCAGCGCGGATACGACAGGACTTCACGACGCCCCGATGACGGTCGACGGCGATGGCGGCACGAGTGGAGGCGGCTCCGGCGGAAGCAGCTCCGGCAGCGGCAAGGACCACGGCAATAACAAGCGCTCCGGAAAAGCGGGCGCGCTTGCGGGCACGGGCGATGTCAACGCTCCCCTTACGGCAGCCGCTGCAGCACTCGCCGCAGCTGGTGCCGGCCTTGTCGCCTACAGCGCCCGCCGCACGGCGCTCGAAAACGACACCGCCGATGAGGTCAATTCTGATAAGCCTCACTAGCTCTCAGTTACCTTTGCGAGAGACGCCGACTCGGCTCATCGAACATCAAAATGGGCCGGTTCTGGATACCCAGAGCCGGCCCATTACGCATTAGATATCGTCCGTGGAGTCGAGTTCTGCCTCGAGCTTGGCACGGCGTCTTTTTGCCGTGAAAAACGTTGCGCACAGGACAGCAAACGTGGCCGCGAAAATCGTCGTACCGCAGAACACGCCCGTGGCCAGGTTCGCCAACCAAAAGACGCTTTCGAGCGGTACGATCTGCGCCTCAGCGATACAGCGCATTGCGGCAATAACAAGCGCGAACGCGGCGCCGCTAAGACCGCTGACAAGCAGGAAATATCCAACAGGAAGATGCTCGGTTTGCCCAAAACGATTAGTATCGACATAGCCCTTCCGCGTTTGCAGTCCTGCGCAAATCAGCATCACGAGAACGAGCCACAAATACATGGCTGCCTCGAACGGCGTTGCAAAGCCATGCGGCATTTCACTGGCGTCGCTGTGAACCCACGCAACCTGTCGAGATATAAACTGGTAGAAAAAGATCATCAACATGCCAAACGAAAGCAGTACGAAACCAATCTTGTAGATCTTCGCGCTCTCAGCCTCCAGGCGCTCATCCTTTGGGCCGGCATATTCACGCCACTTTTGCACGAGTTTTAAATCTTCAAATTTCATAGCGAACTCCTAAAGAGCGTCAGGGTCGACGTCGCTCTCGTCTTCCCAAAACAAGTCGTTCAACGTAACGCGTAGCGCTTTACAGATTGCCACGCACAAATTGAGCGTGGGGTTGTAGCCGCCCGCCTCGATCAGGCCGATGGTCTGGCGCGTAACGCCCACGGCCTCGGCCAAGTCAGCTTGCGAAAGGCCAACCGCCGCGCGCGCCGCCTTCATGCGTAGGTTCTTTTTGCCCGGCATGGAGTTCCTTTCGTAGTAATGGACAGATATCCGTTGCAACATGACAGAAATATATTGCATCTATCAGAAGATGTCAACTATATCTGTCATTATGAAAACCATGTCTGTCATCGCCATGCAGACATACCAATTTCAATTCGCCATTCAAACCTACTCGGACAAAACCGACTCGGGTTTCTCCGAGTAAACGTGATTGATAGTCGATCGATGTGCCCGCTCGTGCGATCAGCATCGTTCGATTTTGTTTAGTAAAACTAGATCCCTATTAAATAAAATTCATCTGTATCCAAATTTGTTTAACAATGCCGCGCTACCACTAAACACTATCCCTGTTAATCCGAACGATTGTTCGATGGATTTCGTGTTGGTTGGAATCGCCTGTGGGCTGGGCTATGCTACCTTGACTATCTACATGACTTAAACGCAGCAAAGGAGCATCGAGAGAGCGAGCATGGCAAAAAACACCGCAAACTATGGTAACGACAGTATTCGTCAGCTCAAGGACGAGGAGCGCGTACGCCTGCGCCCCGCCGTCATCTTTGGCTCGGACGGGCTCGACGGTTGCGCGCATGCCGCCTTCGAGATCCTGTCCAACGCCGTTGACGAGGCGCGCCAGGGCTACGGCAAGCTCATCACCCTTACCGCCTTTCGCGATGGCTCCATTCAGGTAGAGGACAATGGCCGTGGCTGCCCGCTCGACTGGAACCCTTCCGAGAAGCGCTTTAACTGGGAGCTCGTCTTCTGCGAACTCTACGCCGGCGGCAAATACAACAACAACCAAGGCGGCGACTACGACTTCTCGCTCGGTACCAACGGCTTGGGTTCGTGCGCGACCCAGTATGCCTCCGAGTACATGGATGTCACGGTTTGGCGCGACGGCAACAAGTACTCCCTGCACTTTAAGAGGGGCAAGGTTGTCGGCGCCAAGAAGAAGGCACTCGAGATTGAGCCCAGCAATGAGGATCGTACCGGCACCACCATCAAGTGGCGCCCCGATCTTGAGGTCTTTACCTCCATCAGCATTCCCCACGATTGGTATCGCGAGACCATGCGCCGCCAGGCCGTGGTCAACGCCAACGTGACCTTCCGCCTGCGCATCGAGGGCGACGACGGCGAGTTCTCCGAAGAAGACTTTTGCTATCCCAAGGGCATCGAGGACTATGTGCTCGAGAAGGTCGGTGCCGACTACCTCACCGAGCCCTTCTTTATCGAGGCCGACCGTCGCGGTCGCGATCGCGAGGACCTGCCCGATTACAACGTAAAAATCACCGCATGCATGTGCTTCTCTCGCACCTTCATGATGCAGGAGTACTACCACAACTCATCGTGGCTCGAGAACGGCGGTTCGCCCGAGAAGGCGGCCCGTAGCGCTCTGACCAGCGCCATCGATGCCTACATCAAGCAACAGGGCAAGTACAACAAAAACGAGAGCAGCATTAAATGGCAAGACGTCCAGGACTGTCTGGTGCTGGTGACCAACTGCTTCTCCACCCAGACGTCCTACGAGAACCAGACCAAGAAGGCCATCAACAACCGCTTTATCCAGCAGGCCATGACGGCATTCTTTAAGGAGCGCCTCTCGACCTACTTGATCGAGAACAAGGACGCCGCCAATAAGATCATGGAGCAGGTGCTCATCAACAAGCGCTCGCGCGAGAATGCCGAGAAGACGCGCCAGAGCATCAAGACCAACCTGCAGCAGAAGACCGACATGGCCAACCGCGTGCAGAAGTTCATCGACTGCCGCTCCAAGGACAAGAGCCGTCGCGAGATTTACATCGTAGAGGGCGACTCGGCAGCAGGCGCCATTCGCACCTCGCGCGATGCCGAGTTCCAGGGTGTTATGCCCGTCCGCGGCAAGATCCTCAACTGCCTAAAGGAGGACTATCCGCGCATCTTTAAGTCCGACATCATCATGGACCTCATGCGCGTGCTGGGCTGCGGCGTGGAGATCAAGGACAAGCGCATCAAGAACCTCGGCGCCTTTGACCTGGACAACCTCAACTGGAACAAGGTCATCATCTGTACGGACGCCGACGTCGACGGTTATCACATCCGCACGCTCGTGCTCACCATGCTCTACCGTCTGGTGCCCACACTTATCGACGAGGGTTACGTGTATATCGCCGAGTCGCCGCTCTACGAGATCAACTGCAAAGAAAAGACCTACTTTGCCTACACCGAGCTCGAGAAGAACGGCATCCTTAAGGAGATCGGCGACCAGAAGTGTTCCATCAACCGCTCCAAGGGTCTTGGTGAGAACGATCCGGACATGATGTGGCTCACCACCATGAACCCCGAGACGCGCCGTCTGATCAAGGTGGAGCCCGAGGACGTCACCAAGATGGAGACCATGTTCAACCTTTTGCTGGGCAACGACGAGGCAGGCCGCAAGCGCCATATCTCCGAGCACGGCAAGGAATACCTGGACCAGCTGGACCTGCAGTAGCAGCAAATCGATAACGACGGCCCATAAGAAGTTCAAGAGGATATCGTGGCAAAGAAGAAGACGAAGAACCAGCCAAAGAAAAAGCAGGTCAACGCCGAGAACGTCATCGGCCTGCACTCTGAGGTCACCGATCAGCCGATCACGCAAACGCTCGAGGTCAACTACATGCCCTACGCTATGAGCGTCAACGTCTCGCGTGCGTTCCCCGAGATCGACGGCTTTAAGCCCTCGCACCGCAAGCTGCTCTACACCATGTACAAGATGGGTCTGCTCAAGGGCGAGCGCCAGAAGAGCGCCAACATCGTGGGCCAGACCATGAAGCTCAATCCGCACGGCGACGCCGCAATCTACGAGACGATGGTGCGTCTGGCAACCGGCAACGAGGCGCTGCTCGCCCCCTTCGTGGAGTCGAAGGGCAACTTTGGCAAGTACTATTCGGGCGATCTGAGCTACGCCGCCTCGCGTTATACCGAGGCCAAGCTCTCCCCCATCAGCGCCGAGATCTTCAAGGACATCGACAAGGACCCGGTCGACTTCGTCGACAGCTACGATGGCGCCATGAAGGAGCCGCGTCTGCTGCCCACCACGTTCCCCAACATCCTTGTCTCGGCCAACAAGGGCATCGGCGTCGCCATGGCGTCCGACATCTGCGGCTTCAACCTCAACGAGGTCTGCACCGCCACCATGCACTACCTGCAGGATCCCGACTGCGACCTGCTCGAGTATATGCCCATGCCCGACTTCTCGACCGGCGGCGAGATCATCTACCGTCGCGAGGAGATGGAAAAGATTATCGAGACCGGCCTGGGCAGCTTCCAAATCCGCTCCCGCTGGCGCTGGATTCCCGAAGAGCGCATTATCGAGGTCTACGAGATCCCCTACACCACCAAAACCGATGTCATCATCGAGCGCATCGTCAAGCTCTCCAAGGAGGGCAAGGTCAAGGAGATCGCCGACATCCGCGACGAGACCGACCTTTCGGGTCTGCGCATCGCTATCGACCTTAAGCGCGGCGTCGACCCCGACAAGCTCATGGCCAAGCTCTATCGCTCGACCACGCTGCAGGATTCGTTCTCGTGCAACTTTAACGTACTGGTCGACGGCTACCCCCGCGTTATGGGCGTGCGCCAGATCCTGCACGAGTGGGTCAAGTGGCGTATTGAGTCCACGCGTCGCCGCATTAACTTTGACCTGGGCAAAAAGTCCGAGCGCCTGCACCTGCTGCACGGCCTCGAGGCGATCTTGCTCGATATCGACAAGGCCATCGCCATCATCCGCGGCACCAAGCTCGAAGCCGAGGTCGTGCCCAACCTTATGAAGGGTTTCGACATCGACGAGACCCAGGCCGAGTTTGTTGCCGAGCTCAAGCTCCGCAACATCAACGAGGAGTACATCCTCAACCGCACAAAGGACATTGCCAAGCTTGAGGGCGAGATTGCCGAGCTTGAGGAGATCCTCTCCAGCGAGGAGAACATCAAGAAGGTCATCAGCGACGAGCTGGCCGCGGTCAACAAGAAGTACGTGATGCCGCGCCGCACGGGCAGGATCGAGCCCCATGAGGTTATCGAGGTAAGCTTGGAGCCCGAGGTCGAGGAGTACCCGGTCACCATCATGCTCTCGCGCGACGGCTACCTTAAGAAGATGACGGACCGTGTGCTCAAGAAAGCGACCACGCTCAAGTACAAGGACGGCGACAAACCCTTTATCGAGTTCCCGTCCTCCAACACCCACGAGCTGCTGGTCTTTACCAACAAGAGCCAGGTATACAAGTGCAAGGTTGCGGCGTTTGAGGACACCAAGTCGGCCCAGCTGGGCTCGTACCTGCCGACTGATCTTGAGATGGAACCCGACGAGAGCGTCATCTGGGTCATCGACCCCGAGGACTACAAGGCCGACGTGCTGTTTGTCTTTGAGAACGGCCGCGTGGTGCGCGTCGCACTTGCCGGATACGTCACCAAGACCAACCGCAAGCGCCTCAAGAACGCCATCTACGGCGGCAGCAAACTGCTGTATGCGCAGGTGCTTAAGGAGGACCGCGACCTCGCGCTGGTCTCGAGCGACTACCGCCTGATGAACTTCAACACGTCGTTGCTCAAGACCAAGACGACCACCAACACGCAGGGCGTCCAGGCCTTTACGGCTAAGAAGGGCCGCTCGGTCACCACCGTCGGCACAACCGAGGAGATTCTTGGCGCCGGCGTCTCGGCCGAAAAGTTCACCGCGCAGAGCCTGCCCTCTGCCGGTGCCCTCATGAAGGAAAACGACATGCCGAGCCTGTTTGACTAGGTGCCACGGCAACGAGACCGTTAGATACTTCTCAAAGCGACGAGGCCCGGAACGCAACGGCATTGCGCCCGGGACTCGTCGTTTTTCTTCTCAACTATTTTTTAACGCAGATAAATTGATTTCTGCTTATTTTTCTGCGTAAAAAATGTCAGCGTCACTGCTTCGATGCCCTTTGGTCAGCTGTTAGCAAAACTTGCAAAAATTAGCAAAACTTGCAAAAATTAGCAAAACTTGCAAAGGAGTCACCATGGAGTACAGCAAGAACCCCTTTACCCCGACGTTCGGAAGCGTCCCTCCCTTTCTAGCGGGTCGCGAGCATATTCTGCGTGACATCAACCGTGGCTTTATCAACGGCCCGGGAGATCCCAACCTGTCGACCATTTTTACGGGCGCAAGGGGAACGGGCAAGACGGCGCTTCTCTCGCTCCTTTCAGAAACGGCGCTTGAACACGGTTGGATCGCAGCAAATGTCTCCGCCATGCCAGGCATGCTCGAAGATATTATCGAGCGAACCAAAGAAGCCGCAGATGGCTACCTCTCACAGCCTCATGCGCGCATAAACGGCGTTCAAATTGGTCCAGTGGGCATCGATTGGACATATGCTCAAGAGGTCCAGGGCAACTGGCGCACACGCATGAATGGCATCTTTAAGCAACTCGAAAAACATGACATCGGACTTCTCATTACCATCGATGAAGTCACCGTCGATCTCGAAGAAATGCTTCAATTTGCCTCTGTTTACCAGCACTTTGTACGCGAAGGTAAAAAAGTTGCCCTACTCATGGCAGGACTGCCCTACAAAGTATCGGCGTTGCTGCGTAACGATTCCGTCTCGTTCCTCAGGCGTTCCCAATATCATCAGTTAGGACGAATCACTGACGTTGAAATTGCAAACGCGTTTCGCAAAACCGTTGAGGCCGGAGGACGTTCAATCACACCAGAAGCGCTCGAGAATGCTGTGAAGGCCGTCGACGGATTCCCCTACATGATGCAGCTCGTCGGATATCGCACTTGGGATGTTTCGGAGAACTCGCCCCAAATCAGTGCATCCGATGTCCAGCAGGGTTCCCTACTCGCACGCATGGAGCTGCGTGATCGCATTCTCGAAACGACCTATCGAGAGCTTTCCGATAAAGACATTGAGTTTTTACTCGCGATGCTGCCCGATTCTGGCCCCAGCAGGGTCTCGGAGATAGCCAAACGCATGGGCGTCGCCAGCAACTACGCAAGCCAATACAAACGCCGCCTTCTCGAGGACGGCGTCATCGGGGAACGTGGGCGTGGTCTCGTTGGCTTTGACATCCCCGCATTCAGGGAGTTCCTGAGCGAGAAAGTCTCCTAGCACGCGGAGATTGTCCATAAGGACATCAACGCATGGCAATCAGTAATCCTCTTGGTAAGGACAGCAAGCATTTCCACCAACACCGATTGTCATGCGTTCTTCTTGCCTTAAGAGAGCTTGCGAGCGAGCTCTCGCACCTCTTCCAACTTGGGCGACGATGCCATGCTGTCGCGCTCGGTCATACCGCTAACGGTGACAATGCCCTGGTCCTCCCACTTGCAGTACGCGCAGGTTGACTTGTACATAGCGATCGCCGCATCATAGACGCCCTCACTGTGACTATCGAGTAAAATGGCCGTCTTGGTGAACGGGAAGCCCGTAGCACCGAAGGCGTACAGGCGGTCGATGGCGGCCTTCTCCTGCGCGGTGATATCAAACCAGTAGATAGGCGAAGCGAAGACAACCATGTCGGCGTCTTTCAGCGACTCGATCACGTTGGCCATGTCATCCTTCTGCACGCAAGTGCCCTCGTGGGCGAAGCAATACTGACACCCCAGACAACCAGCGATTTTCTTACTGGCAACGCGGATGACCTCGACCGTATGGCCACCCTCACGCGCGGTCTCGGCAAACGCCTCGACCATGGTGTCGGTATTGGCGCCCTTGCGCGGGCTACCGCTCAATACAACGATATTCATAAGAATCTCCCTTCTTCATGCCGCAGGCGCGCGGCATACATTTCGTTGTAACCAAAACGGATGGAGCTATTCAGTCGTCTGTAGATCGCATCTCTCGTTCGTGTTCTCTAGACACAATCTCATTGCCTGATAACTCCTCGGCCACCTTGATTCTCTCTCCGAGAATTGAACAGCAAATCGTTGCTCGCAAAGTATCGACTGTGAGAAAATTAGCTTGAGCTTTCTCCCTGCTCGCATAAGCGTTCGCGTGAAAGAGCCTAGCCGCATCGGCCAGGCGCAATATAGATCCGCGGAAACCGGCCTACGAACAAGGAGCGTCTTATGTATGGACAGCATGTTGCACCGCAGACCCATAACAAACGGACTGGCCTGTCTATCCGCGACGTCAAGCGTCATGCAGACGCCAGAATCGCCGCCTTCGGAGTAAGCATTCTTGTGGCAGGACTGCTTTTGCTACCCTGCGCAGCACTGGCGACAGAAATGCCCGAAACCGATGTCGCAGCACCCATTACCTGCGACGAAGCCAACGCGGAAGGCAGCCTCACGGCTACCACCGTTGTCGACCATAACTATGACCTGGAGCTCCCTCCTGCCTTTATGTTGGTCCAGAATGAGGCGTTTGTATACGATTTCCCCGACAAACCCGAAGACTTCATCTACGGGCTTAACGACACCGTCCTTCTCTTCAAGGTCGACACCGATACCGAAGGCCTTATAAAAACCGAGAACCCCAAAGAGGCCAGCGTCTCTATTGCCCTGACCATGATCGACAATCACGTTAGAGCAACCGTAGTCTTTACAGGCAGTTACGCCGACGACCAAATCCCTTACAGGCTGGACCTCAACAGCTCAACCTACCTTGGCACACACGTTGACCGTGACTTCGACAGCGGGCAGGGGATTATGCACGAAAGGCGGCACGATTACTACATCCGTTACGTCTTCGACAGCGACGTGCACTTGATTGCAACCGATACGAGCGGTTCCAAACCCGATCCAAGTGTTAAGCCGATCCCAGAGGTCAAACCCGAACCGGAAACCAAGCCCGAGCCCACACCGCAGCCCAAGACAGAAAAGCCCGCGGCAAATCCCGTTTCCACCAAGGCAGTAACGGCAGTTAAACCAGCCGAGACCACCCTACCCGCGACGGGCGACAACAGCGCGATAGCGGCAGCCCTGAATGTTGCCGGTGGTGTAGTCGCGGCAGTTGGCATTTCCGCAACAAGGCGTCGCAACCACTAGCCAGCATTTCGTACCCCGCAGACGAAGCTCTATCCCCGCTCCGATGAGCTTTACTCACCGAGAAGTTTCTTCCCCACGGAAATGAGTTTCTTTCCAACGGCCGCCTTCACGCCATCAACGCCCCGCGAAACCGTCGAAACAGACTGTGCCGAACCGCCATCGAGCTCTACCCCATCGCAAACAGTGTCGACGGCGTCTTCTGGCAACATTTTTGGTCGCCATAGCTCCGATTCGGCAGGGCCCAGTCTCCGCTCAATCTCGAGCAAGACTTGTAAGGAGTCCACAGTCAAGATCAACTACGGGAATCGTGACGAGCCGATACCGCCCGCATGCCCCCTTCGGAATAGGCGCTGAGCAGCTCCTGGGCGTGGGCGAACTCGGGCCCTCGCCTCCAACCGAGCAGGCGGTTGACCGCGAGATTTCCCTGGACGTTGTGGACGAAGAGCAGAGAGGCGTCTGCCAGCCCCAGCTCCCGGGTCGCCCGGTGAAGGCGAGGAAAAAGGGCACGAAGGGAGCGAAGAGCGTTCCGTCGGAAAGTCGGAACGCTCTGTTTGCATTTTTGGGATCGTCCCAAATCCTTGCCAGCTCTGTGGCGGATGCCGAAAGCTGTAGATCGATTATCTGCAGATTGTATCAATCCATGCCTGAATATCTTTCTCAGAAGTACGGAGCATGGATTCATCGAACTGCGCATCGAGGCCCGGTTTCACGATTGCGCCCTTGCAGGCTTCCTCAAAGTCCTTCAGCGCGTGTCCCAGCCAGCCGCCATTGGTGGCAAACGGATACACGATCTTCCCGGTCAGGTCAGCCCGCTCCAGGAAACTGCGCATGGCGGGCGCAAAGGTGTACCACCAGACAGGAGAACCCAGGATGATGGTGTCGTAATCTCTCCAGCCAATGTGCAGCGGCTTCAGTTCCGGGCAATAACCCTCGGCAATCTCACGCTGCCCCTGATTGACGACTTCATCATAATCGCCATCGTAGGGAACAACCGTATCCATACGAGCAATATCCCCGCCGATTTCCCTCTGGATCATCTCGGCGATGCGCTTCGTGTTGCCTCCGTAGGAGTAGTACAGAATCAAGGTTTTCATTTCACGCTTTCTCCTCATGCAAGAGGCTTTCCGCTGAACACGGGAAATGCGCTGAATTCACCATAGTTGGCGATGCGCTCCATGTTCTTGAGAGTTTCCATGTCTTCCTCGGAGATCGCGAAATCCACGTCCGCGTTGCTTTCCATGTGGGCGGGATCTGCCGTCTTGGGAAGCGCGACGGCTCCAAGCTGAAGGACATAGCGGATGCAGAGCCGGGCGGCAGATACGCCGTACTTCTCTGCCATCTTAACGATCGCCGGATTCTTCAGCGCCTCGCCGTGGGCGATGGGAGAGTATGCCTCCACCTGAATGCCCTGTGCTTTGCAGAAGTCCACCAATGCCGAATCGGTGTTGGTGATGTGGAGGATGATCTGATTGACCATGGGCATCACGCGGCAAGAGCCCAGGAGGTTCTCGAGGTCATCTTGCAGGAAGTTGGACACGCCGATTACCTTGACCTTGCCCGCCGCCCGCGCATCCTCCAACGCACGCCAAACCTCCTTGTTCTCCTCGAAATAGCGCTTCTCCACACGGAACTCGCTCCACGGCTGGGGAGAGTGGATAATCATCTGGTCGAGGTAACCGAGCCCCATCCTCTCCAGCGTCTCATCGATGGACTTCGCCGCATCCTCGTAGGTCTTCAGCTCTGCTGCAATCTTACTGGCGACGAACAGCTCTTCCCGGCGAACGCCGCAGGTGCGCACGCCCTCGCCGACGCCGCGTTCGTTTCCGTAGGCCTGTGCGGTGTCGATCAGGCGATAGCCCAGCTTTACCGCCTCGCGAACGGCTTCCGCCGCCTCGGCATCGTCGATGAACCAGGTGCCCAGTCCCAGCTTGGGAACCTGAACTCCGTTTGCCAACGGGTAGGTTTCATTCAAGATCATCGTTCTACTCCTCGCCCCAGACATCCTTTGCCATGCGGAAAACCGCCCACGCCTTGGGCCAGCCGCAGTAGAAGGCTGCATGGGTCACGACCTCCGCGATTTCTTCTTTTGTAATACCGTTCTTCTTTGCCGCCGTCAGGTGATAGCGGAAGCTCTCATCGGTAAGCCCTTGAGCCATCAGCGCGACGACGGTCACGAGGGAGCGGTCGCGGAGGCTGAGCTGCCCCTCTCGGCTCCAGACCTCTCCGAAGAGCACGTCATCGTTCAGTTCCGCGAATTTCGGGGCGAATTCGCCCAGGGCATCTCTGCCTGCCGTCTGTTTGACTGCCATGTTTCGTTCCTCCCTACAGCCTTGCGTAATCTTCATGGGATACCGGCTCGCACCACTCGTTCACGCAATTCTCGCCGGGAACCTCCACGGCGATATGGCTGAACCAGCTGTCCTTCTTCGCTCCGTGCCAGTGCTTGACGTTGGCGGGGATCATCACAACGCTGCCCTCGTGCAGGCTGACGGCGGCCTTGCCTTCCTCCTGGTACCAGCCCTCGCCAGCCGTGCAGAGCAGGAGCTGACCGCCTCCTTTGTCCGCGTGGTGGATATGCCAGTTGTTGCGGCATCCCGGCTCGAAGGTCACGTTGGCGGCGAACAGGCCGCCTTCCGGATCGGTCAGCGGATTCAGGAACGAATCGCCGGTGAAGTACTGGGCATAGGCGGTGTTCGCCGTTCCCGTGCCGAATGCGTTGACCTTCTCGAACTGCTCTTTTTGTTCATACCCCATAATTGAAACCTCCTGCTTAGGATTATCGATTCACGCCATAGCGCAGCCAGACCGCCCCGCCGTCCATGGCCTTCGCCTCTTTCAGCGTGAAGCCAAGGGCCTTGCTCTCCGAAATGCCTTCTGCGGCTCGGAAAACCGGGCTCCCGTCTGCCGCCGCCGCCAACACGATGCTGATCTCATCGCACATCCCCGCTTGCAGGAACGACCAGTTCAGCACGCCGCCACCGCCCAGCATCAGGGTCTCGATGTTGAATTCTTCTTTCAGCTTGGAAAGGGCCAGACCGTGATCCAGCTCCATTTCTCCCGCGATGATGTACGAGATTCCCAGCTTTCTCAAAAATGCCCTGTAGGCGTTGCCGACCTGCTCTGTCAGTACCTCGACGACATGGGCGGTGGTGTCCACATAGCGCAGGGTGCTGCTTTTCCACCCCAGCTTGCCGTGGGGGTCCACGGAGACATAGAACATTCCGAAGTCCGGTTGCGCGATGAAATCACCTGCCGGAACGGCCGGCGCCTCTTCGTCCAGGTCCGGCTTCCTGTAGAAGGTGAAGTTGTCGTCCGTTGTCACCCTGCCGGACAGCCAGCCCTGGTGATGGTAAAAGGGCTCTTTCCCGAAGGCGATGTCGTAGAACGCATCGCCCGCCGCTCTGCCCTGCGGCGTTCCCATGTAACCGCCCATGATCTTTCCGTCCAAAGCGCACATCATGTGGCAGAAAACATACGGCCTGTTCACGTTCGATTCCCCTCCTTATGATTGACAAACATTCCGTTTGGAAGCATGCTTCCTTTGAACTTCATGTGCATCCTAGAACTTGAAGTTAACTTTAAGTCAAGGGGATTCTGGAATAATTCGGAGGGGTTTTCAGATGGTCTATACGGTGGGGGAAATGGCGAAACTGCTGGGGGTTACGGCGTCCACCTTGCGCTACTACGACAAGGAGGGGCTGCTGCCCTTCGTGGAGCGCTCCTCCGGTGGCATTCGCATGTTCCGGGAATCGGATATCGAATGGCTGCAGGTGATCGGCTGCATGAAGAAAGCCGGGATGTCCATCAAGGACATCCGGCAGTACATCGAGATGGCGCTGCAAGGAGACGACACCATCGATTTGCGCCTTGCCATGTTCCGGCGCCAACAAGAAGTTCTGAAACAGCAGATGGCGGAATTGCAGCACACCATGGAGATGGTGGATTACAAGTGCTGGTATTACGAAACGGCGAAGGAAGCGGGTACGGTCGATGCCCCGCAGAAGATGGAGCTTGCCGAGGTCCCGGAACGCTTTCGGAAGATTCGGCAGGAGCTGCGCACTGCGCCGGGGACTGCGGCAACGATATGACAAGACTGCTTAGGCAACGGCAGTCAACAGCCTTGCTCGCCTTAGGGTAGATGCCGCAACCGAGCGTGGCGACCTTGAAGGTCCTGCCGTGATAGCTCAGCTTGCTGGGGACCGCGTAGACCCGCTTGGTCTTCGCGCTGTAGGTCGGCTTGGCGAAGAGGCTCTCGATGCTGACGGTCCCCTTTGCCAGCGACAGGACCCGCGCCTCTGCCCCAACGCGAGGTGGGTCTGGATTGGCAACACCTATTTGGACGATTCCGGGAGGGACGGCCCCGCCTCCCTGAACTCGACCGGCGACATGTAGCCCAGTGTCGAGTGGATCCTGAAGTTGTTGTACCAGTGCGCGTAATCCGAGAGCTTGGCTCGGAGCTCGCGCATCCCTCCTCGGTCCTGCGGAGTGGCCGACGATCTCCCTGTTGTAGAGGTCGACGAGCAGGCAGACGTAGTTCCACGAGGCCCGACGCGCACGTAGGTCAGGTCGCTGCATATATGGGTGCGCGGCGCCCTGCCGCCGAAGCCGCGCGCGGCGACGTTCGGCACGTCGGCCTCGTTGACCGCCCCGGGGTGCACCTTGAACCTCTTCCTGCCGTACGCGCCGACCAGGCCATTCTCCCTCATGATGCGGCAGACCCGGCGCCGGCTGACGGTGACGCCCGACCTCCCGGGCGACGCCTTGATCTTGCGCGAGCCGTACCGGCCCTTGCTGGCGGCGTGCGTCGCCGCGGCCGCCGTCGCCCCCGACATTAAGGTCCTCGAGGGCCGCGTCGTCTCCGGCGACCAGTTCGTCTCGCCCGCGGAACAGAAGGCGCGCATCCTCGCGACCTTCGGCGACCTGTGCTGCGAGATGGAGGGCTGCACCATCGCGCAGGCCGCCTATCTCAACGGCGTGCCCCTCGTCGTCGTGCGCGCCATCAGCGACAAGCCCTGCGCCGAGGGCCAGGTCGTCGACTACAACACCTTCGAGAAGAAGGCCGCCTGCGACTGCGCCCGCATCGCCGCGCGCATGGTTAAGCTTTAGGCCCTGCGCGCCGGGGCCCTTCTTTATGCAGGGACCCCGGCGC
>OCRP01000282.1_pt1 | contig 56899 bp, 41 predicted proteins | sample 1538871 | NCBI WGS metagenome assembly OCRP01 (sample SAMN04571731, study PRJEB22368) | human gut metagenome | biome: human gut; material: stool | host: Homo sapiens | place: Luxembourg | collected 2012-09-20 | reverse complement strand
AAGCTTGAGCGATATTTTTTTGACGTGTATCTACTAGCATCGCGGATACGCTTACCAACTTTTATTATACTTATTAACATACTGATAATCAAATATTTAAACCACAAATAAACAGCTCTTTTTACCACCTAAATTAACGAAGAACCTTTTTTTTCTTCAAAATAATATCACTATTGTCACCACTCAAGACAGCTATCTGATAATCAGCTGTTTACGGGTGACATTAAGGGCTTTTTCTAATGTCACCTAATGTCACCTAATGTCACCCGATGCCGCGCTACGGCAAAAAGACAGATCTGGAGGTTTTTGAGCCAACCAACGATGTGGAAAAAGAAGGTACGGCGCATATCTGGTGGTCAGAAATAAAAAAACAGCCTCCTCATCCGATGCATAAATATGCACTTTGAGTCGTATATTTATTCAGTTTCCCATTAAGCCCATTTGACAAAATGAAAGTGCCCATTTGACGTTGTCAAAGAGGCTCTTTGAGGAGCTCATTAAGCCTCTTTGACGACCTCAAAGAGGCTTAATGACAAGAGAAGGGTGTATTTAAGAACTGTTAACAATTCGTGATTGAATTTTAACTATAATTTTATGCATTGTGAAAGGACAAAGTCTCGTTTGCTATCTTTCTGTCGTTATGTATATTTATGCAAAATTAGGGTAAAAATGCTCCCGTTTTAACATTTTTGCATCCTTTGCAAAGCATGTTTGTAAGTCATATTCGTATCAGGGTTTAAAAGCAACTGAGGCAATTAGACCTCGTAAATGCGTCATTTACACTTGCTAAATACGTCATTTACGAGGTCTAAGTGCCTCACTTTTTTGTAACAATCGAGATAGTTGTAATCTTGTTGTTGAAAGTTTCAGAACTTCTTGAAATGGAGACGTAGCGTCTTTGAGCGCAGCACCATTCTGTCGCCTGTCAGCTTCTCTTTGGCAAAGCCTTCTTCAAGGTTGTTTATGCCGTATGGGGCCAGCAGGGTGGGGTCGTCGATGGGGTGGTCGCCGCCGTTGTCGCCTTTGTCCTCATGCCAGTTGTCCTTATAAGGAGTGCTGGTTATTATGCTGTCGCCTGTCTGGCGGAAGCGTAAATAATAACCGTGAATGCCTTCTTTGTCGGTGTCGCGCACGCTTATGAGCTTATATTGCACGCCCCAGAACACGCGCTTTCCTGACATGTCGAGCGTGTTGCCTGTTGCCAGCGTGTCCACTTGTTCAAGATGCCAGAACCCGTCAAAGTTGCCGTTGTCGCTGGTTTCTATCGTGCATGATGTCATGGCCGCAATCATGGTTGCGCCAATGGCTGTATATATCGCTTTTTTCATTGTTTCTCAATTAGCCAAGCTATAATATTTTTCCCTTTTCTTTTCTCTTTTTTCTTATAAACAGTAACGGCTTCAGCCCTTTTTTACCTTTTTTACCTTTTTACTTTTTTCCCTTTAAAAAGTCCCTTCTTGCAAACCGTTATCTGTCCTCCTGCGTTATGGCCGAGCATAAGGTTGCTGCCGAAGTCCATGCCATAAGCAGCTGTGGCTTGCCAACCGTTGTTGAAGCGGTATGTCGACTCGAGCATGAAGCTCACGTTCTGGTGCGCCTTTGTGAAAGGGTCTGAGTAGGTGCCCCATCCCTTCTGCCATGTGGCGAGGGCGCGATACGACAAGCGGTCGGTGGGTTGTCCGTCAAAGCCTAAGTGGAACGCCACAAAGCGGTTGTCATATACCATTATCTTCTCGTTGGTGTTATATATAGGTGAGCGGAACAGCGGGTTGCCGATGACCTGTCCCCAGTGTTGCCATCCGGTGTAGGCGCTGTGGTTATAGTAGTCGTCGGTGCCAGCAATGTGGTCGCTGATGTTCTGCGTGCGGTCGTGGTTGTATGGTCCGCTCTGATATTTTGTGAAGAGATACTCGAACACGATGTTTCGCAGCCATGTGCCATACTTGATGTTCATCTCTGCTCCGAGCATCATGTCTTTGAGGCTATACATGAAGTAGCGGCGGTCCTTCCATGTGTTCCACTCCTCGCCTTGGCCGTAGCCGTTATAGTCGAGCAGGAACATCTGACTGTGGTCTTCGAAGAAATGGTCGGCATACACGCCCAGTCGCCATGTCTCGGAGTTGTAGTTTATTCTCATCACCCAGCTGCCCAAGATGTTGCCCTCCTTGTTGCCATACATTCCGTCTGTGTCGTCTTGTCCTCCGGGAAGGAACGCGTTCCAAAACGCTTTGAGGCCTTTGTTGGTAGGAACGGCAACCATCTCGCCATGTCCGTTGCGCTGGTATGGTGTGCCGCCAAACTGGGTAGCCATCTCCAGTCCCATCTCCAGGCTCAGCGGATACAGGTCCTCGTCTTTGCCAATGCGCAGGTATCCAGCCTTCGAGTGGTATAGCACGTTGTCGGCGTAGCGGCTCTGCTTATGCGTGAAGTCGTGCTGCCACGAGTCGTCTGTCATCATGCCGTAGGCAATGTGGCCCTTCAGCTGCACCCATCCGTTGAGCAACGGGACGGTCCAATAGCGTGGCAGAGCCAGCCTGACCTGTGGCACGGGGCGCGCGTTTATGCCAAGGGTCTGTGAGCCCGAGCTCAGACGGTTGTTCTTCAGCTCCATGTCCCACTCCTTGCTGCCCACGGTCAGCGTGCCGTGCAGCCATCGTCCTTCCACATAGGCTTGCTGCACGATGAAATGGCTTGTGTAGTGGAGCGGTGCCACGATGTCCAGTCCGTAGCCCAAGCCCCATCGGCGCAGCGAGTCGGTGTGCAGCGGTCGCTCAATGGCTGCCCTTATGTAACCGTTGGTCTTGTCGAGCGAACTGAGACCGTGCCTGTTGGCGTTGAGCCACAGCGGTGTCTTTCCTTTCGAGGCCGATGCCTGCATCTCTACCTTGTAGGCAAGGTCTTTGGTCGGCTCCGCCTTTATCAGCGAGTCGCTGTCGTGCCAGTCGGCCTGTGCCATTATTGATGGTGTGGCCAGCAAGAGCATGGCTGTTATTGAAGTTATCTTCATGATAATGAAATTCAGTTTTTTTTCCTTTAAACGTCTGTTAGTTCTTTAAATAACGTTCGCGCGTGGGTTTTATTGCGTTATGACCATTGATGATGTAGGGATTTTCCACCCCGATATAGGGAAAATCCTTTTGCAAGCTTCTTTTTAGTTGCTACCTTTGCATCAGAGAAAAGAAAACAACAGTAAAGAACAAGTTTAAAGATATAAGATTATGAAAAAGTTTATATTCGCCCTTATAGCAATGGTCATGATGACCGTGTCGGCAACTGCTATGAGTTATGAGCAGGCCCGTCAGCAGGCGCTGTTCCTCACCGACAAGATGGCGTATGAACTTAACCTCACCGACGAGCAGTATGAGGCAGCATACGAGATAAACCTCGACTACCTGATGGGGGTGCGCACCGTCGACGATCTGTATGGTCCCTATTGGGAGCGTCGCAACCTCGACCTCAGCTACATCCTGCTGTCGTGGCAGTATCGCGCTTTCTGTGACGCCGCCTATTTCTATCGTCCGCTCTACTGGAACGCAGGCTATTGGCATTTCGGCGTTTATGCCCGCTACCCGTATCGCGACTATTTCTTCTTTGGCCGTCCCACCGTTTACATAGAGTATCGTGGCGGTCACAGCTGGCACATGAACGGTGGTCGCTCATGGTATCGCGACCGTCGCATCTGTCCGCCGCATCATAACAACTATTTCGGAATGCGCGACGGTTTCCGTCGTGGCGATTTCGGCAACGGCTATAGCGGCAACCCCAGCAGCCGCACCCAGTTCGGCACAGCCCAGCGCCCGCCGATGATGAACAACGGAACCATGTCGTTCGGCAACGCTAACCGCAACAACAGCTCGTTCGGCAACGCCAACCGTAACAACAGCTCGTTCGGCAACGCTAACCGTAACAACAGCTCGTTCGGCAACGCCAACCGTAACAATTCGTTCGGCAATGGCAACGTTAACGGCAACAACGCTCAGTTTGGTTCAGGTCGCCGCTCCTCAGCTTCTTCTCGTGGCAACAGCGCTTTTGGCAGCAATGGTCGCGAGAGCAGCACCCGCAGCACCGTTGGCAACTCGCAGAGCACCTTTGGCAGCAGACGCTCAGGCTCAACGACAAGCACGCCCCGCAACACGTTCTCACCCAGTCGTAACGAGGGTAGCTCATCGTCATCAGGCTCAAGCTTCGGCTCAGGTCGTCGCTCTTCATCATCGTTTGGTGGCGGACGCGGTAGCTCTTCGTTCGGAAGCAGCAGTCGTCAAAGCGTCCCCAGCGTAGCCCCCAGCCGCGGCAACAGTTCGTTCGGTGGCAGCCGTAGCGGTGGAAGTTCATTCGGAGGAGGCCGTAGCGGTGGCAGCAGCTCGTTCGGCGGTGGCCGTAGCAGCGGTGGCTCATTCGGTGGCGGCAGCAACCACGGTGGTGGCGGTCATGGCTCGTTTGGCAGCAGAAGATGAATTAAGTGAAGAGTGAAGAATTTTGATTGGATAAAGAAGGTAATTTTAAAGAGACAATTAAGGGTTGTAAAAGAATATTATTGGTCTAATTTTTTTCTCACGACTTGCAAGGTATAAGTGCTCCTGAGCAAGTCGTGAGATTTTTTTTACCGTCACTAAGCCATCTGTTTCAAAGCTCCAGCACGCGCACCTCAGCGTTTTTCATCGGCACAATCTTGTTTGTGGGCTTGTCAAAATAGACGCTTTGTATGGCCTTGTTAATGATGCCGTGACCCACGGCTAAGACCGTCTTTCCTGGATAGCTGCGGCGTATGAACTCGATGAAGCGTGCCGCACGCGCTTTCAGGTCGTCCATCGTCTCAATGTCGTCAGGCCATGGCTCACCTTTAAGGTCGGGTATGTAACGCCCTGTGAAACCTCCCCAGTCGCGCTCGCGCAGCAGAGGCGTGGTCACAACAGGCGCTTTGTGGGGTAGGGCTATGATGTGGCAAGTGTCGATGGCGCGTTTGAGATCGCTCGACACGAAAGCGTCGATCTGCCTGTCTGCCATCTCTTTCGCCACCACCTCAGCCTGTTCGCGTCCGTGGGTGGTGAGCTGTCCTTGAGTCTGTCCTTGCATTATCTGGTTCACGTTGTCCACCGTTTCGCCGTGGCGTGTGAGCAAAAGGGTTGTATGTGTCATTGCTTGTTTTCTTTCTTTTTTTTATTTTCTTTGTTCCTTTTCTTTTTTTCCGACTGCAAAAGTAATGATAATTCGCGATTTTTTGATAATTTTGCCAATGTAAGTTTTGCTTACGAAACAGAAACAATTCTATCCCCCACAAACACCTTTTCATTATGGACAATCTGTTGCTTAGCGCAGCCATTGGCGACATCGCAGGAAGCGCATACGAGTTTAATGCTACAAAGAAAGAGGAAGACGTGGTGTTCTTCCATCCGAAAGCCAAGTATACCGACGACACGGTCTGCACCTTCGCTTGTGCCGAGGCGCTGCTCCGCGACCTCAACATGGGCGACAACCTGCACACACGTTGCCGCCAGCACCCATGGGCAGGCTATGGAGGCAACTTCATGAGATGGGTCAGCTCGTCAAACCCTCAACCCTATAACAGCTTCGGCAACGGCAGCGCCATGCGCTGTTCGGCGGCAGGATGGCTGGCAGAGAGCGAGGCCGAGTGTGTGAGCATGGCATCTCTCACCGCCATGCCCACCCACAACCACCCCGAGGGCATAAAAGGAGCGGTGGCGACAGCCCTCACCGTCTTTTTCTTAAAGACAGGACGTGGTGCCGACTATGTGAAAGAGAATGTGCTTCAACGTTATTATCCCGAGTGGGCATCGCTCTCTTACGACGACATAAAGCCGCGCTACACCTTTGACGAGACGTGCCAAAAGACCGTGCCCGCGGCCCTCATCTGCCTTCTTTCTTCTTACGGCTATGTCGACTGCCTGCGCCGTTGCATAGCTCTTGGCGGCGATGCCGACACGCTCTGTGCCATTGCCGGCCCCATGGCCTATGCCATGTATCGCGAGATGCCTGCCGCGTTGGTCGATGCCGCTCTCGACATGTTGCCCGAATGGATGTTGAAGGTCAATGCCGAGTTTGACCGCGAGTGCAGTCGTCATCTCATCATACGCGAAAAACGGTTGCCGCTGCCCGCCTTCTTCACAAGAAAGGTTAAGGGACAGATGCGCACGCTTGTCGACATGCTTGCCGCTCTTAACGCGCGACAGGGCTTCTCATCGCCCGATGAGGCTTACAACGCGCTCATGGAGATCTTGGAGATGGCTCGCATGGGCGGCGATGACGTGGCGTTCAACTGTAGCTTGCGTGCCATGTGGTGCTACGCCAAAGAGTGTTTCCGCGATGGCCATTTCGACATAGACCTGCTGCGCGACCGTCTCTCGCCCGTGGGCTATCATGGCGTGTATGGCGCTTACCGCGACTATGTGGTCGACAAGACCATCCGCCTGGTGGCTTATCTCAACGAGTTCAGGCGTTACACCAGTGCCGACGACCTGTGCAACGATTTCTTCAAAGCCTCGGGTGGCGTGAACCATTGCGGTCCCAACCCCGAAGACTATTATTTCGCTTTTAGCCCCGACGTGAAAGAGACGTTCCGCCGATACCTGCAACGCTTCTGGCCGGAGCTGGCGCCCACAGGACAGCTCGACGGCAACCTGTTGCGCGAGTTTATGTATCGCCGTCATGAGCGCGGCGTGCGCAAGTATGGCTTGGCGGCTGTGCTGCAACGCAACTTCCGCGACGAGGATGTGAGTTGTGGATTTACGGTGAAGAAAGCCTGGCGTGGCGGAGCTGCCCCCACCTACATGTACGGCAAAAACGTGTGGGGCAGAGACCCGCGCTACCCTGACCGTCATTACGTCAAGGCATGTGTGGCAAGACCTTATGGCGCCAACGAGGTACAAGACATGTATGAGTATCAGCTTGTTAGCTCCATTCTTAAGGAAGACAAACATTATGTTGAGACAGGCAATTGCTTTGTGCCGCTCGAAGACACCACCTTGCCCGTGTTCATCTGCAATGGAGGCATGATGCTCTTCGACACCCAAGAAGAGAAAAACACGTTTATATGGAGCCTGCTCGACGACTGGCGCAAGGCAAACAACGGGGGAGACGAGTGATGGGTGTAAGCATTTTCGGACATGAGATAAGCGTCAAAACCACCGACTGCTGTCATGGCGACACACCCGGATCAAGGGTGCCGCCCGCCGTAAACCTCTTTGTCAAGGTCACCGATGGTTGCAACGCCCGTTGCCTGTTCTGCTCCAACGCTGGCGCTCCTCACACCACGGGGCCGTTTGACACGGCGAAGCTCTTCAGCGTGGTTGATGAGCTGCAACGCAACCGCATCATCATCAACCGCTTCAACATAACGGGTGGCGAGCCTGCTGTGGTGGCGCCACTGGTGGAGGAGCTGCTGCAGGAGCTGTCGAAAAGCCGGTATGACGACATACATGTTCACCTCAACACCAACGGACTGCTGCCGTCGTCGCAACGTCTCATGCAGCACCCTCGCTTCGATTCTGTCTCCATGTCGCTCCACCACTACGACCGCCAGCGGCTGTCAGAGCTTTATGGCACGGAGATCCTGCCGTCGGCGCTTCGCTTTGATGGCATTGACATGATGAAGCTCAACGCCAGCTGTAACCTCGTGCGCGGATATGTCGACTCCACCGCCGAGGCTCATCGCATGATGAACTTCTGCCTCGACCTCGGCATCACACGCCTCGGCTTTGTGGCTCTTATGGATGTTAACGCCTATTGTCATGAGCGGTTCGTTCCTCTCTCTGCCTTGCAGCTCGACACCATACCTCATTGCTATTTTACCGAGAGCCGCAACCGTGGGCGCAACTGCTGTTGCAGCAATTATCTCTACAACCGCAATCTGCGGGTGCTCGACATCTACATGCGCCATTATGCCAACCGCGCCTACTGTGAGTCGTCGCTGCTCTTCGACGGCAAGCATCTGAGGCAGGGGTTCGGGAGCGATAACATTATTTTTTGACTGAAGTTGCTGGTGATGGAATTTATCGGGAGTTAAAAAGGAAGTTAACTCGCTTTGCGAGTGAAGATAACGGACATGTGCAAAATTTTTTGAGATCTAATGTTTCTCAAAAGCATAAGAAACGAATGAAGACAAACGACAACATAGCAGCGCTGTTTGAGCAACGCAAGCATCAGCCACAATGGAACACCTCCTATCCGTTGCGTCCTGACCATTGGGCACGCTACCGATGGGGCGGGGACGGGCTGTCTTTCGACGGCGAGCAACCCTTCGTTGGCAAGCAACCCTTCGTTGGCGAGCAGGTTTTGCCTTTCGACGGCGAGCAAGAGCTGTCGATGTATGTCCACGTTCCTTTCTGCAAGCGGCTGTGCTCGTTTTGCGAATACACGCGCATGGTGTTGCCCGATGAGGCCACGCAAACCCATTATGTTGATGTTGTGGGGAGCGACATCAGGCGTTTCCGTGAGCAGATGGTAACCTTTCGTCTTGCTGGCTTCGACATCGGCGGTGGCACCCCCATGGCTCTGTCTGACCATGCTTTCGGCTTGCTCCTCGACGTCTATGATGAGGCAGTAGACGGCCTGCTGCTTGCTGCCGATTATGAGCCGAGCATAGAAGGCACGTTTGCTTCTGTGTCGCGTCAGAAGCTGGAGCGTGCAGCGGCAAGTGGTGTGCGCCGCCTGTCGCTTGGCTTGCAGACCACCAGTGGCGATGTGTTGTGCCGCCAGAACCGTGCTGTGGAGAGCGTCGCTTCTATGGCGCGTGTGCTCGACATGGCTGCCGCTTGCGGCATGTCCAAGGTTAATGTTGACCTTATGTATGGCTTGCCGGGTCAAACCCAGGCGAGCATTGCTGCCGACATCAGCATCCTTGTCACGCTTCGCCCCCAACAGGTCACGCTCTATGAGCTTCGCACCAACATGATAGCATGTAAGGCGTTGCCGTCAAAAGACGTCCTCTTTGCCCAATACACCCAACTGTTCGAGGCTCTCACCGCCATGGGCTATCATGCGCGGTTTGGGCAAAACACGTTCTCTCTGTCGCCCGTCGACGGCGGCGTGTCGTCCTACCTCCGCAGCCGCATGCTTCACGGCACCTCCTATCGTGGCTTCGGCGTGTCGGCACAGAGCATGAGTAGGCGTGGTGTGGCTTACAACGTGGGCAAGTCGGCCTCTGCTGACAGTCTAAAGAAAATCCTGCCCGGCAACAGTTATGCCGAGCAGGATGTGTATCTTCTTCCACCCGCCGAGTGGGTCTCCAAGTATGTGTCCATTGCCGCCTATAACGGCGCGTTCTCCTTACGTCGAATAGAAGAGGCGGTAGGAAAAGAAGCCATGCGTCCATACCTCGATGTCCTTCGTTTCTGTCTTGCCGAGAACCTCATGACCGTCGACGACGCCAACAATTGGGTACGCATCACCCCTCACGGCTTCAAACACTACGGCGCCGTCTTCTCCCTCTTTACTTAAACCCAAAACGGATTTCCCCCTTTTCCGTTTCCCCCTTTTCCGGCGTCAGCTTTTTTTACCTTTTTACCTTTTTACTTTTTTACCTTTAAAAAATTCTTTTTTCGTACTGTTCTTTTATAACCCCGTCCGCCCACGAATAATAGTCGGCAAAGGCTTTATACACGTTCTTCTTGTTGCCGTCTTTCTCGTTGCCTTCTTTCTCGTTGCGCAGATCGTTTACAAGCGCCGTTCCCTTATCCATCAGTTCGTCTTCAATCGGCCGGATGAGTTGCAGAATGCCGTTCCCCTTACGGTTCACAAGCTGAGCCACGTCGATGTAGCTTGAGCGCGTCTTCGTGCGAAGCGGGAACAGTCGTTCTTTCAGCTTCAGGCCATATCGGCACAATGTGCTGCCTCCCGTGGTGCCACGCCCTACGGTCTCTGGCAGCTTGTCGTTTGGCAGCAAGACCAGCGGCATGGCCACCGTTGCGAGTGGAGAGCCGATGATGGTCCAAGCCACGGTGTGCGACGGGTCTTCGTCCTTGCTTACCCCTTCAATGAGCTGAGCGCAGGAGGTGCTGAAGCGCGGAATGAAGTCAACAAAATTGGCAAACCTCGGCACGGTGTTGTCCTCAGGTGCGAGGTCAAGGATGTTGACGTTCGTCAGTCCGTGGGTCAGAATGCGCGGCACGGTGCGTATAAGGCTTGGCGCATCGAAGCATCCGGCAAAGGCCTGTTGCGTCATAAACTTGTTGATGGCGAGGTAACGCTCCGTGCCGAGGTCCATGGTGCGGTCGCCACTGTAGGCGTGGTTGGTGCGTATAAGGAACCCGTAAGGAGCCACGTTAGGGTCGTTGGCGTCAAACTTTGTCCATCTGTGAAGCCCCACCTCATAGTAAGCGCAACCTCCTTGCGCGTCGATCACGCCAAAGTTGGCGTTGTTGTTACGCAGCGACGTGGTGTCGAGCAGCGCCTCAAAATCTTTCAGCGTGGCGCATAGGGCCAGCGCCTGGCGCATGAGCATGCCCTCGGTCTCGACCTCAAACTCGGTGTCGCCGTTAAGGTTATAGGCAGCGGTGTTCATTATGGCAAAGCCCGCCTCGTTATGGCCCGACCATATCTCGGTGTTGGCCGAATCTTTTGCTGCCGCCACCCCCATGAAGCGGTAACGCTCGCCTTTCACCGTGACCATGCAGTTGTCGAGGTTTCCTGTGTCGCGGTTCTTGAAAATCATTGGCCGTCCGCTCTTTGTTGCCTTGCCAGAGACGATGAACGATGTGCAGGCCAGCGACGGGAGAACAGACAGAACACACAGCGTTGCTGTGGCTATGATGTGGTGCATTGATAATTTCATGATGTTGTCTTTTTAGAATGATTTAATTTCAGATGTTGCAAAATTACGTTTTTTTTATAATATATTATCCTGCTTTTTCGCTTTTTATGGTAATTTTGCAACGAAAAGAACGATGCTTGTTGCATCTTTTAAAAAATAGAATAAGGTATTGGAAAAAGAGAGTAAACAAAATCTAAATAAAAAAGATTATGAAAAAGATTTTTATCATGGTGTGTGCTGCCATCGCTCTTGTGAGTTGTGGCGGTAAGACAGCACCCAGTGCTGCCGATGTGGTGAGCGACACGACAGAAGACGTGACTGCCGTTGCGGCAAAGACCGCCAATGAAGCTGCCGACAAAGCTGTTGAGGCTGTAACGACAGCTCTTGACGAGCAGCTGAAGGCTGGCGATGCGAAGACTCTTGCAAAGACGTTGGCTTCTGCCAAGGCCGCTGTAGAGAAGTTGCAGAGCGAGGGCAAGACCGAGGAGGCCGCTGCCTATGCGTCAAAGATCAAAGAATATGTAGACAAGAACAAGGAGGCTCTCACCACCGCTGCCAAGGGCGACATGACCGTTGCTGATCTGGTCAACGGCATCGCCAACCTGCCCGCAAGCGTTCAGCAGGGTGCTGCCGCCGCCAAGGCTGCCGTCAATGCCGATGCTGCCAAGGTGGCTTCTGACGCCGATGCCGCCGGCAAGGCTGCCAAGCAAGCTGCTGAGACAAAGATCAAGGAAGATGCCGCTGCCGTGAAGGCTCATGCCGATGCTGCAAAGAAGGCTGCCGAGGCTCATGCTGCCGCCAAGGTGGAGGAGGGCAAGCAGAAGATTCGCGATGCTGCCAACAAGAAGGTTAACGAGGCCCTAAACGAGGTGCTGGGCAAATAATTGTTTTTTTTAAAAGACAATAGGCCCTTACGCTTTTTTTAAAACAATAGGCCCTTACGTTTTTTTAAGACAATAGAGACAATAGGGACAATTTTTGGTTTGTGCTGATGTTCTTTGCACAGCTACCAAAATGTTGTCCTTATTGCCTCTATTTTTATTTCTCTTCCTCAATAAGCTCAGGCATGATAAACACAGCGTGGACCTTTTGTTTCTCCTTTGGCGGAATTTCCATATAGTTGCGGTAGAGGTCAGAGAGATAAGCGTCGGGGTTGCAAGGAGCAGCGAACGTCTTGCCCTCGAAGCTGATGATGCCTATGGGGAAGATGCTGTCCTGTCGGTGCATTATGCCGTAGCCGTTGTTTATGAGGACGTTAGACATGAAGGTGTCGCAACGTTTTGTGGCGAACGCCCATTTCCATCTTAGGCTGTACCACATCTGTTTTGCTCCAAACCACAGCAGCTCGGCTGCTGCCCGCCATGAGTAGGTGTGCGAATGGTGGAGGATCGAGTAACATTTTGACATGCCCTTGCCATATTTCTTGCAGAACCCCTTCGACACGTTGGGGTAGGCAATGAACGGAAAGATGTCTACATACAAGCCCTTGCCGTAGGGCATGGAGAAGTCGTCGTTGGCCTCCACATAGAACGAGTTGTTGTCGCGCACCTTCATTATAGGCTCGCGTGTGGGTTCCGTCTCCGGACTCTGCAGCGTCAGTCCCTCTCTCAGCTCCCCAGGTGCTATCTGTGCGAAGCGTCTGGCATCGTCTAAAGGCATGGCAATGTCGATGTCGTCGTCCCACGGAATGAATCCGCCGTGACGCACCGCTCCCAACAGCGTGCCGCCGTCGAGCCAGTAGGTGATGTTGTGCTTGCGGCAGATGCGGTCGATCTCCTCAAGAATGGTGAGCTGCTTCAGTTGGCAGCGTCGCAGCTGTTGCTGCTTAAACTGTTCCAGTTTGTTCATAATCTTTTGTTAAAGCTTGGCATAAGGTTCGTCTTCTGCTCCTTCCCCGTTCGTTCTTCGTTTCCCTTTTCACGTTCTTCTTCATTTCCTTCTCACGTCAACCACCTGTCCCTGGCTGTCAGAAGCCAGCGTGTGGAGCGTTGCCTCTGCCACCTTTTCGGGCATGAGCAGCGTGTCGTCGGGTTCAATGCCGAAGTTTTTCTGTCGCATGGGTGTCTTTGTGCGCTCTGGGTTTATGCAGTTTATCTTTATGCCGTCGCCGTCCCACTCTTGTGCCACGGCCTGTACAAAGTTGACGATGGCAGCCTTTGTCGACGAGTAGATGCTGTAGAAGGCGCGTCCGCGTGTGTAAGAACTTGAGGTGAAGAACACGAGCTTGCCCTGTGTCTGCTTGAGGTAGGGATAAGCCTCCAGCGCCACGTTCACCGTGCCCATATAGTTGGTTTGCACGGCGTTGATAATGGTCTGATAGTCCATCGTGGCCAGTGGCTCCTTGTTCAGCAGTCCGGCTGTACACACCACATAGTCGATGTGTCCCGCCTTGTCTGCCGCTTCCTTCAGCGCCTTTGCCACGTCCTCGCGCTGTCCCACGTCAATGTGCTGTGCGCTGCGCGAGAAGCTGAACACCTTTGCGCCATAGCCTTCAAGCATGTCGACAATGTTCTTGCCTATGCCGTAGGAGCCGCCAAACACCACAGCCACCTTGTCGCCGAAGGTCTCTGCCGACAGCTCGTTGTTGTCGGGCTCCGTGTTTTTCAGCTGGAACAGCTTGTCCATCATGTAAGTGTCTTCGCGGTAGGTGAGCTTCATGTTGCTCTCCTCGCCGCTCACCACAAACACCGGCTCTGAGGTGTAGCGTCTCACCACGCCGCAGTCGTCGGTTGTCTTGAACGCGGGGTCTTGCAGCGCCTTCTCGTAAGCCTGCTGTATGAGCTGACGGTCAAACGCCTGAGGTGTCTGTCCGCGGCGCAGACGTGAGCGGTCGGGTATGTTGGCAATGTAGTCGCCCTCCACCTCTATGATGGTGTCTGCCGACGGCACCGCCACGTCAATGGCCTTATGGTCGTGCAGGGCATCGATCACGTCGTTCAGCGTGCGTTGGCTGAGCAGCGGTCGCACGGCATCGTGGAAGATCAGGTTCACGTCCTCGTCGGCATAAGCCTGTATGGCAGAGAGCGAAGAGTCGTAACGCTCCTTTCCTCCCTTGAGAATCTTTTTCACCTTGCGCCATTTGTTGCGCAGCACGATGTTCTCAAAGTCGGCAATGAGCATGGGGTTCGACACGATGGCAATCTCGTCTATCCGGCTGTTGCGCTCGAACACGTCGACGGTGTGCTCCACCACCATCTTGCCCGCCACCTTGAAAAACTGTTTCGGTGTGGACATGCCGAGACGTGAGCCCACGCCTCCTGCCAATATCACGGCTATGTTTCTTTTCATATCTTGTCTCTTGTTGTTTTCTTGTCGTTTCGCTTGCTTAGGTGCAAGCATGTCGTAATCTTTGCATAGGTGCAACCTATTCTTTGCAAAGTTAATACAATTTTGCTTAAGGGCACAAATTAAAGTCGAAAATCTTTTGTCTCGTTAGTTTCTGCCAAGAATTTATTTGGTTAGAAGAGGTGCTATAGCAACAGAAAAAGTTTGTACTACCTTAGAAAAAGTTGAATGGATTTGTACTGTAAGCCTGAGGTTGGTTGAATGATTTTCACCTTATCCCCAATCTCTGTTGGATAAAACCATTCAAAAATGGCATTTTCCAAAATATCGGGCGAGAAATTTGGAGGTTACAACTTTATTGCTTAATTTTACAAATGGTAAAGTTAAAATACATTTAAGCCATGGCTATAAGAGAAAGAAGAAAGCGAATATATCGCAAGCGCATACCTTACGGCATGCAGAACTTTGAGGATGTAATCTTGGAGGATTGCTACTATGTGGACAAGACCCCATTCATCGAGGATATAGAGGATTCCAACAAGTACTTCTTCTATATTCGCCCTCGCCGTTTTGGCAAGAGCCTCACCCTCTCCATGCTCGAACATTACTACGACATCAACAAGAAGGACAAGTTTGAGTCCCTCTTCGGTGGATTGTACATTGGCGAGAATCCTACGCCAGAGCATAATACATATCTCATCATTCACCTCAATTTCGCTGAGGTAGACGCAGGTATAGACAATTATCAAAGTGGATTGGACGTGCATTGTAACATTATGTTCAATTCATTCTGTAACCAATATGCCCATTTGCTTCCTCCTGATGCAAAGGAGGGGTTGAACAGAGAAATTGGTGCCATAGGACAACTGAGGTATTTATGCCAAGTTTGCAAGGAAGCTAACCAGAAAATCTATCTCTTTATCGACGAGTACGACAACTTTACCAACACAATCCTTGCCAATGAGGAGCATCTGGAGCGATACCGCAACCAGACTCATGGAGAGGGTTATCTACGTCGCTTCTTCAACACTATCAAGGGTGCTGCCGGCTCGGCTTTGGGACGTGTCTTCGTCACGGGTGTAAGCCCTGTCACTATGGACGACCTCACCAGTGGCTTCAACATCGGCACGAATTACTCGCTAACTCCACAATTCAATGAGATGACGGGATTCACCGAGGAGGAAGTGCGGGAGATGTTGGGCTATTACTCAAGCGTCTTGCCGTTCAACCATACCGTAGATGAGCTCATCACCGTGATGAAGCCATGGTATGACAACTATTGTTTCGCCGAGGAATGCTATGGAGAAACCACCATGTACAATTCAGTGATGGTGCTCTACTTTTTGGATAATTACATCCGAAGCTATTACAAAATTCCAAAGAACATGGTGGAGAGTAATGTTCGCACGGATTACAGTAAGCTGCGCATGCTTATCCGTCACGACAAGGAGTTCGCCCATGATGCCAGTGTCATCCAGCAGTTGGTCACCAAGGGATACGTTACAGGCAAGCTCGTAGAAAATTTCCCAGCCGACCATATCAACGACCCTGACAACTTCGTGAGCCTGCTCTTCTATTTCGGCATGGTGACGATAGATGGAGAATATAAAGGCGAAACAAAGTTTGTCATCCCTAACGAGGTGGTGCGCGACCAGATGTACACCTATCTTCTCGACACCTACAAGGAGAACAACTTGGTATACGATACTTATAACAAGACCCAGTTGGAGAGCAAACTGGCTTACGATGGCAACTACAAGGCTTATTTCGAGTTCATCGCCGATAGCCTGAAACGCTATTCTTCGCAGCGTGACAAGCAGAAGGGCGAGGCTTTCGTGCATGGTTTCACCCTGGTGATGGCAAGCCAGTGTCGCTTCTATCGCCCTATCTCCGAGTTAGACAATGATGGCGGCTATGCCGACATCTTCCTCTCTCCTCTTTGCGACATCTATAAGGACATGGTGGATTCCTACATCATCGAACTGAAATATTGCAAGACGAGCACCACGGACGAGCAAGTGAAAGAACTCCTTAAGGTGGCCTCTGCGCAAATCACCCGTTATGCCGACAGCGATATTGTGAGGGATGCCGTAAAGACCACCCATCTCCACAAGCTCGTAGTGATGTATCGAGGAGTAGAAATGGTGGTCTGTGAGGAAATCGAATGATGTCATTGACCATCAGTACATGGTTGTACTAAAAACACAGAATCATAATATATAAAAGACAACCGCCGCATATCCAGATTCTTCGGGTATGCGGCGGTTTGCTTGTATGCTCGGCACCTAAACACATTTATCCCAAATCGGTCATTAGAAAATGACAAGAAGCTTTTTCCTGACTTCGTCACTCAAAAATGTCCATTTTGTAATTAATTGATAAACAATATTTTGTATCTTTGCATACCCTTATTTTGGGGTACGCAAAAGGTTTTTTAACTATGTTTGTCAAAAGAAAGAAGAATCGGTCTGGAACAACAAGTGTTGTTGTTGCAGAGAAAACAAAGGGCATTTACAAAGAGTTGATTACTATTGGTGTGGCCAAAGATTCAAACGAAATAGACAGTCTCGTAAATGCAGGTCATAAATGGATTTCCAAGGAAGAATCCCGACGCCATCCACAACTCGATCTGTATGGTGAGGAGCGTGAGGCGTGCGACCGTGAACGAGAAGAAGTCCGCCGTGTTCTGTCCAATGTCAGCAACATCCTTCTCAACGGATGCGACTTGATGTTGGACCGCACGTTTGACAGGATTGGTTTCAACCGAATTGACGATGATGTGTTCCGCAAGCTTGTGAAAGCCCGTTTGGCATATCCAACGAGCAAGGCTGCTACGGTGGAATATCTGAAAAACCACTTTGACGAGGATGTGGATCTCTCAAAAATCTATCGCTATCTTGACAAACTTAGCGACCATCAGCACGAAATCGTACAGGACATCAGCGTGCGCCATACAGCAAAACTGTTCGGTGGAAATATCGGTGTGCTATTCATGATGTCACCACACTTTACTTTGAAGCGGATTATGAGGACGACTTGCGCAAGACCGGCTTTTCTAAAGAGGGACGACACAGTAATCCTCAGATCATACTCGGCCTGCTTGTAAGTTTGGGCGGCTATCCGCTTGCCTACTGCATCCATGAGGGCAACAAATATGAAGGTCACACGATGCTGCCGACGATAAACGAGTTTGTAAGCAAATACGGATTGGAAAACTTCGTTGTGGTGGCCGACTCCGGTCTGATGAACAATGCAAATATAGCGGAACTTGAGGCGCACGGCTACAAGTATATAATAGGTGCGAAGATAAAGAATGAAAGTCAGGAAGTCAAGAACTGGATATTGGAACAGCCCAAGCGCGACTGCCAGATGGTTGAATATGACAAAGGCGGTGGACGTCGGCTCTTGGTCGGCTATACAGATGACCGTGCAAAGAAAGATGCCTATAACCGAGAGAAGGGAATACGCAGGTTGGAAAAGGCATACAAGCACGGTGCTCTCACTAAAGGCAACATCAACAAAAGAGGTTACAATAAGTTTTTATCCATGGATGGTGAAGTGAAGGTAGCCATCAACTATGACCGTGTTGCCGACGACTCCAAATGGGACGGTCTAAAAGGATATCTCACCAATACGGATATACCAATACAAGACGTTTATGCTGCATACCATAACCTTTGGCATGTAGAACGGGCCTTCCGTATAGCCAAATCAAAGATAGAGATACGTCCTATGTTTCATTTTACACGCAAACGCATCGAGGCTCATATATGCATCTGCTTTGTGGCTTTGAAAGTATACAAGGAATTGGAGCGCATGCTGAAAGTCTCAGAGATTAAAATGAGCATAGACAAGGTGCTTGCATTGGCTAAGACAATCACAACCATACAAATTAAGCTACCTTTGAACAAGGAGGTTTATACCCAAACAATGCTGATGGCAAGACATCAGAAAATAGCTAAACTCTTTGACGAAGATTTTTGGGGTACGCAATGACGAAGTCAGGAATTTTGGGGTACGCAATGACGAAGTCAGGAGAATCATAATATATAAAAGACAACCGCCGCATATCCAGATTCTTCGGGTATGCGGCGGTTTGCTTGTATGCTCGGCACCTTACACATTTATCCCAAATCGGTCATTAGAAAATGACAAGAAGCTTTTTCTAATGACCGATTTTAATCATGATGGTTTCTTTAATCATGATGTTTTCTTCAATCATAACGTTTGCTGCAACAAAGCGTTAAGATGTCCTGCATAATAAAGCGGAATGTTGTATAACGTAAAGGGACGACCGTCTGTGCGTGTTATGATGTCTGATGTCATGGGGCCGTTCCATAAGCGTAAGGCAATGTTCTCATTCGACTCTTCCATGTACTGATGGAGGGAGCGAAGCTTTGAGTTGGAGCCCGTTTTTACCTCTATGGGTAGAAGATGCGATTTGTGGCGTATCACAAAATCAACCTCTGCTTGCGAGTTGCGGGCATCGCGCACCCAGAACATGCGCTTCTCGCCAAAGAGGGTGGTGGCTCCCAACACTTCCTGTGCAACGATATGTTCAGCGATGTCTCCGTTCCACAGTTCATCGCTGTTGGGGGTGAAAAGAAGTTCTTCTTGCATGCCAGTCACATAATTGACGAGGCCAGTGTCGAACCACAGTAGCTTCGGACTCTTCTTTAAGTCGGGCAAGATTGGGAATGATGTTGATGTGAGCGGATAGACAAGCTCCAAGAGAAGGGTCTTCTCTAATGTGCGAAAGGCGTTGCTTACATCTGCCGACTTAAAAGATGAATTGGTGAACTTTGCAAACTGTATTCGATGCCCCGCAGAGGTCCAGCCATAATTCAGAATGTAACGTATGGAGTCTTGTTCCTTGGGCTTGTCAGCATATTTTTCCACGTCGTCACGATAGCCCGACAGCAAAGCATTGAACACCCCGCCAAGGCGCACCATATCGCGATATTGCGCATAGTTGGCTACCACTTCGGGCAGACCGCCTATAATCATGTATTTTTTGAAAAGGTCAAGAGTGTAGCCGTGTAGCGACTGCGGCACCGCAATCTTCTCTATTTGATTGGCTAACATATCTTCACCTATGGCCATTAGAAATTCGACAAATGTGCAAGGATGTAGAGCCATGTATTCCACCCTGCCGACGGGGAAAGAAATGTGTCGTCCCATCAAACTCTCAAGCAAGGAACCAGCAGCAATGACATATAAATCGGGGCGCTTTTCATAGAAGTAGCGTAATGCTTGCACAGCCTTAGGCTCGTTCTGTATCTCATCGATAAATATCAGCGTGCGTGAGCTGTCTATAGGTATGTTGGCCTTAAAGAAAATGCCCACAAGCAGGTCGTCGAAAGAGCTATCTGCGGCAAACAGTTCTGCATCTTCTTTTTCTTCAAGGTTCAGGTATATGTAGTGGTCGAAATCGGCAGCAAACATTTTGACAAGCGTAGTCTTGCCTACCTGTCTCGCGCCGCGTAAAACGAGGGGCTTGCGCTCTTCTTTCTGTGCCCACTCATAAAGATATTTTTGTGCTATTCGTCTAAACATGTCTAAATGCTTTTAAATCAAGCACAAAGATACATAATATTTTCAAATGCAAGCAAAAAAATATGATGGAAATTTTCAAATCCAAACCAACTTTGGGTAAAAATCGTAGCAAATCCAAACCAACTTTTGGCAAAAATCGTAGCAAATCCAAACCAACTTTGGGCGAAAATCGTAGCAAATCCAAACCAACAATGTGAAAAGTTGGGTTAAATCCAAACCAACAATGGTTGGGATATCGGCAAAATATCGACAAAATATCGACAAAATATCGACAAAAAAGGATATAAAAAACACCGCATAGTTATCCTGTAAAAGGTGCTATGTGGCGATAGATTATGTTGAGTCTATTCAATGCTCAAAGAACACGTTGGTTCAACGTGACTTCAAGGTCAACGGTTCCGTCTTAATCCTTGTTTTGATGGAACATGCTCAAAGAGATCTGTTACCCTTGGCGTTAATTTCGTTATGGGCAAGTCTTAATCATTGTTTTGATGGAACATGCTCAAAGAATTCGCCAAGAGTTTGTCTATGACCGTCGTTATTATGTCTTAATCCTTATTTCCTGACTTCGTCACTCAAAAAACATACATTTTATAACTGGTTGATAAACAATATTTTGTATCTTTGTGTCACCTAATTTTGGGTGACACGAAAGGTATTTTAACTATGTTTGTCCGCAAAAAGAAATATCCATCCGGCAATATCGGAGTTATTGTTGTTGAGAAAATCGGTGGCAAGATGAAGGATATAGACAAACCAAAGATAGAGATACGTCCTATGTTTCATTTTACACGCAAACGCATCGAGGCTCATATATGCATCTGCTTTGTGGCTTTGAAAGTATACAAGGAATTGGAGCGCATGCTGAAAGTCTCAGAGATTAAAATGAGCATAGACAAGGTGCTTGCATTGGCTAAGACAATCACAACCATACAAATTAAGCTACCTTTGAACAAGGAGGTTTATACCCAAACAATGCTGATGGCAAGGCATCAGAAAATCGCCAAACTCTTTGACGAAGATTTTTGGGTGACACGATGACGAAGTCAGGAAGAATTCGCCAAGAGTTTGTCTATGACCGTCGTTATTATGTCTTAATCCTTATTTTAATGGAACATGCTCAAAGAGGACGAACATATTAATTAACAAAGAATTTCTTATGTTGAAGTCTTAATCCTTATTTTAATGGAACATGCTCAAAGAGATGGAAAAGAATCTTATTTTTAATGACACCTTAACTGTCTTAATCCTTATTTTAATGGAACATGCTCAAAGAGCTGAGTTCGAGAACTATGTCAGAAACTTGGAACGTGTGGAGTCTTAATCCTTATTTTAATGGAACATGCTCAAAGAGTTGCAATGCACATTTATTTTATAAAGGACGTAGTGTTAGTCTTAATCCTTATTTTAATGGAACATGCTCAAAGAGTTATGGTAAGTGTTGTATCAGACAGAAAGAACGACGTCTTAATCCTTATTTTAATGGAACATGCTCAAAGATATAAAAAAAATCTCGGATCGAAAGAAGAGCAAAATAGCTGTCTTAATCCTTATTTTAATGGAACATGCTCAAAGATACAATTTCAAGTCTTGAAAAGGCTCAGACTATCACGTCTTAATCCTTATTTTAATGGAACATGCTCAAAGATGCAAACAAACAGAAAGTCTTTAAGCGATTAACAGAAAGTCTTAATCCTTATTTTAATGGAACATGCTCAAAGATGGCATTTTTTATAAGACCTTCTGTTTTAATTTGTTATATTGGAATATTTACATTGATTAACGCTTTTGCATCAGAAAAATGTACCTGCTTTTTGCTTAAGACATTGCAACGGTAATGAATTTTCATGACATAGGAAAGGCAAGAAGCGACAATATGATGTCATCATGCTTCGTAGAGGTTCAACATGTCAAAGAGCGATAAAAGATGAAAACCTTCATGATGTAGAAAGCATTTGATTTTTGCAACTTGTTCAGAAGATCAAAGTGTTGCGGCTATGAGTTATAACGTCGACCTCAATTTTCTGTCCTATGATCTTCATCATCCGAAGATAGTCTGTCGACACGGGAAGCACTATTATGCTATCGTTATTTTCATAAGCCTCCTGCACCGCAACCAAATCGGCCTTTATCTCTTCATAAACATCCATAGATGTGTTGGCAAGAAATATTGAACGCTGTATGGGCGTACATCCCTTGCGCTTAAGATACTTGTGAATAAGCGTGCGTACCTTATTGCTCTCAATGTCATACATTACAAAAAACAACATCCTGTCCCTGTTTTTCTTTTGTCGTTCAATAATTCCGAGCAATGCCTTCACACGTTCCTCAACAGAAACAATATCGCTGTCTGTTGAAGGCTTTGTCTCGCCAGCATGTCTTGTCGTCAATGAAGCTTCACGCAACTTTCGCATCTGCTCCAAAAGAGGTAATGGTGAACGTTCTTTTCTTGGCATAATGGTTTTCATTTAAAAAAGTTGTCTTCTAAAAAACAATTAATCACATCTGCCATTAGAGCGTTCGCTTCCTTGTCGGTGCCTGTGCGTGGCGACTGCACAACAGTGAAACCTCGCTTGCCGAAAAACAGGTTTATCTCTGCCTGCTTGTGCCCCAACATGAAACGAAGCTTCTTGCCATACTGTATGTTTACGATTTCAGACAGTGTCACGCCTTTAGCCTCTACATATGCTTTCAGGTCGTCCATAATATCGTTCAACTCATTAGGGACGTATGCTTCTTGCTTGCAGCGCGGCTTGCGCGACTGCATGTTCAGCGTGGAGCGTATTTGTGCCAACACATCATCCGTAGGTTCCGGATTTTTCTCTGTCGTTGTAAACGTTCCTTTCTTATGTTCCTTCTTTTCCGTTTCACGCATCATGCCGATATTAACCGCCACATCATCTGTTTTTATATAATCGTCAACAACCACAAGCTCAGGCTCCGGGTTAAAATATGCTTCACTATCGGCACTTAAGAAGCAGGCTCTCGTTACATCGCATGTACGCGTGTCGACCACTTGTTCCAACCCATACTTAACCGAAAACTTATGGACAAACAGCTTGTAAAACATCTTGTATAATCCTGCATCGTAGCATCGCTCCGACAGCTTGAACAGCACTTTCAGACCATCGCCACTGGGTGACAAGAAGCAAAGCATGGTGCGAGGGTCGGCCTCAAGTTTCTTGCGCACCTCTGATGACACAAGCTGTTTGTCCGACAGGTGATCAATGTCAACAATGAAATATTCGGTGTAGGCAAAATTCTCTGTGCGTCGATATGGCGGATTGAACATTGCACACACGAAATAGGGCAGTTGCTGCTTGAGTGACGAATATTTCGACGCGTCAATCTGGCGACATAGCTGCAGGTTACGCAACAAGACTTTTGTCTGTTCTCGAGGATTGCGTACGGCATCGAAAAGATGCCGCACAGGCATTTTTTTGAGCTCTTCCGTTACACTCTTTATGTTTGATGCTGCTGAAATCATACGCTTGGGCAATTATTGGTAATGTTTGAATTTTTGGGCGAGACGCTGCGCATACAAAGAAATCTGTGTTAGTCGACTTCGCGACAGACCGCCAACATCAATCACTTCATCTAGATAATCGTTAACCGATTGTATGAGAATGCGACGTCCCAATGCCTCCATCCAGTAGGATCCATCAGAACGCACAGAATAGTGCTCGTCTGTTATCACACGTTGCGAGAGCAGTTGCACCACCACATAGTCTATCCACACACGGTAAATCTCAATAACGTCGTACACAAGAACAGGACGGTTATAGTCGTCGCGGTGCATCACACCTATATAAGGGTCAATGCCAGTCTTTATAAGTGCACTCTCAATCTTACCGTAGAGCAGTCCGTAGCCATAGTTGAGCATAGCGTTGGCCACATCGGTAGCTGGGTGTTGCGTACGCTTTTCAAACCGATATTCTTCAGGAATGAACTCATTAATCATTGAGAAATATATTTTCGAGGAAAGTCCTTCCCATCCACGCAAGGTTGGAGAAACATCCGACACTACACACCCCGAAACCGACCGTATCTTGTTGCAATAGTCTTCAAGTCGGTTGATGACCTTGTTCACATGTTTCTTCTGCACGTCATCGCCGTTTTCCGCGCTTAGCATCAGCAACATGGCCTGTTGGTTCTCTGTTTTCTTACATAGAACTTCCTTAATCCATCCTACAGCGTCAGGAGAAAATGTAAATGCCAACTGTCTTTTGCGTATCGTAGCAACAGACCCGTATTTTGGACTCCAGATACGTGCCATCGGCTTGCCCGTGCGGTCATTGAACAGAACCTCTATCTCGTTCTCCACGGCAAGCAGCACAGCATCGCTTGTGATCTGTGCTCCGCGGCTAATCTGTATTGACGTTATGCCGCTTGCCGGTACGCGCTGACGGCCATCTGCATTCGTTATTACAAAGCCCTCATTATCGCGACTGAGCGACACTCCATAATTGTTAATGATCAGTTCCATGTGTTTTTACTCCTTTCCGCTCATTACTGTATTTTCACTACACGCCATCGTCCATCTGGCATTTGGCGCACCGTTGCGTTTATCTCTTGTCCCTCATGCAGATTGTGGGCTGCACGCAATTGTTCTGGTATAAAATATTCTCTTCCTGCAAAGGCATAACCGCCTTTTTGTGGCAACGACACCTTGCACTGCACTTCTTTCTCCTGCAAAGGCAATGGTTTGGAGTGTGCTATATTGTTGTGTCGTACAAAGGTCAACGTCAGCACAACATGTTTCTTTCCTACATGAGTGCATCTTGCCAAATACACATCCCCTGGTCGTGCGTCCTTTCCAAGGCGTGACAGCGTAAGTTCCACTGAAATCTTTAATTTTGAGTTCCACATCTGTGCACGTCGCTTGCCGTTATGCATGACCATTCTTGTGAGAGTAAGCTCCACTTGTGGAATGTCGCCATACACAATTTGTTCTGCTTTCTCTGCATAGGTCTTATAAAATGCAGAGATGTCAGTTGCTGCTTCCGTGCCTTGCAACTTGCTGCGCAAAATATAGGCATCGCCGCAGATGCGCCATTTGTTACGTTGGTAGGTGTCGAAAAATAATTGTAGCTCCTGTGCTGCATGCGCTTTGTCTCGCTCAGCAAGCAGAGTGGCGAGTTGTAGATGAAGTTTTCCTTTGAATTTCTCATCGTCAACCTGTGAAGCAGCTTTACACAGGAAAGCAATCTGCTCCTCTGTGTCTGTCGTAACGTGTGCCATGTTTTTCCAGATATACCATTGTGGGGCTGTGCGGAGCATCATGACAAACATTTCCCTTGCTGTCTCTTGGTCTCCTTTCCAGAAATATAGAAGTCCAAGATACATGTCGACATACTTATTGAGAGGGCATCTTTCTTTTACAAGCCTAAAAAACGGTAAGAGATGGTTGGCAATCTCCGCCGACCTTTGCGCCTTCATAACGTTATAAATTCGCGTAGCTAGTTTTTCGGCCAGCGATTCATAACAAACAATCTGGCTTGATGACATCTGCACAGACCTGCCCTTGAAATCGTCGTCGCGCAGTTTCGATAAATCAAAAGCTACGCAAAAGTCAAGGAAATTGAATTCTTGGTTTATCTTTGAATATTCTATCGCTTGCGCTAAAAAAACAGACCGCGCAAGGTTCGGCTCTTTCGGAAAAGAATGAATGAAAAAGTTGGAACAGGCTTCCATGTTCTTTTGCGAAACCTTTCCTGCCATCTGTCGTGTGTAGCGATAGATGATCCATGCACAAGACTCCTTGTAGAAATCTGGCACTTCGCCATTTTCAATCAGGTTTCGCGCTGTTTCATAAGCTCCAACATATTGTCCGTCTTTATACTGTCTTATGGCTTCAACCATTGTCTGATTGTTTTCGTCTAAACATTTGCCATCCATATTTTGTCCTCCTTTTTCTTCTTTTTCAAAGGCATCATGCACTGATTTGGAATAAATGCATCCGTCTTCTGTTTTCGATTGGTTTTTAGGTTATTACCTCATACAAAATTATGAAATAAAACGTTGCGGACAAAGCGTTTCTAATAATTAATTCTATTTATTTTCTCTCGTTTCCCGTTACTGTTCGTTCAGCTTTTTGTGGCAAATAATAGAGAAATTTTCTCTAAATATTATGGTTTGGAGAGAGGGGCTTGGTTTTATATAATCCTTGTTTTAGTGGAATATGCTCAAAGGGGCGAGGTAGATGACTTCAAGTACGTTGAGGCTGTGCAGTCTTAATCCTTATTTTAATGGAATATGCTCAAAGAGCCGTAAACGCAAGGCATGCTAAACTGAAACAATGTCTTAATCCTTATTTTAATGGAACATGCTCAAAGAGTTATGATACATTATTTTTTCAAGTATTTTCCCAAGCGGTCTTAATCCTTATTTTAATGGAACATGCTCAAAGAGAGGGCGGTAAAGCCCAAGGATACGGTTGGGCATGGTCGTCTTAATCCTTATTTTAATGGAACATGCTCAAAGAGTACGATATTGATAGTATTTTTAGAATTAATCTCTTTAGGGTCTTAATCCTTATTTTAATGGAACATGCTCAAAGAGCAAACATGAAACCGGTGGAGGTTTGGCGCATCGGTATACGTCTTAATCCTTATTTTAATGGAACATGCTCAAAGAGAATTATTATTTACATACGAAAAAACAGGTTATCTAGTCTTAATCCTTATTTTAATGGAACATGCTCAAAGAGTATTACGTTGTCTACAATGGCTTATTAGTTCCTTCTAATAGTCTTAATCCTTATTTTAATGGAACATGCTCAAAGAGGCACACTTCAAACGCTCTTTATTCTGTCATTTTAAAGTCTTAATCCTTATTTTAATGGAACATGCTCAAAGAGGCAAATAACTTGCTGTCTAAAGAGCCGTTGAAGCCGTGTCTTAATCCTTATTTTAATGGAACATGCTCAAAGAGAGACTGTCAAGGTATTCGAGAACGAGGAGTTCGCAAACGTCTTAATCCTTATTTTAATGGAACATGCTCAAAGAGCGATAAAAAAGCAAAAGCACTTGCTAAAGATTTTTCAAATTTGTCTTAATCCTTATTTTAATGGAACATGCTCAAAGAGTGAGAGAGCATTTGGTCAGCGTGAGTTTGGCATCATGTCTTAATCCTTATTTTAATGGAACATGCTCAAAGAGGTGTGTAGTTATGAGTTGCATAATGCGCTCATAACAGCAGTCTTAATCCTTATTTTAATGGAACATGCTCAAAGAGTCGTGGTAATCTCTATGAAGGACGCATACTCTCCGGTCTTAATCCTTATTTTAATGGAACATGCTCAAAGAGTATGCCACAGAGTTATCGGTGTAAAGGATAATGGAGGGTCTTAATCCTTATTTTAATGGAACATGCTCAAAGAGTGGGAACAAAGAGTGTGATGACTACGAGCTGGTACTATAGGTCTTAATCCTTATTTTAATGGAACATGCTCAAAGAGAGTATTATTCAAGGACGAGACCTTTCTATGTATAGTCTTAATCCTTATTTTAATGGAACATGCTCAAAGAGAAGCGTTGCCGCGCGTCTTGAAAAAGACATTGCTAACGGGTCTTAATCCTTATTTTAATGGAACATGCTCAAAGAGGAGCAAGTATGATTGATTTAGATAATATGTAATTATGTCTTAATCCTTATTTTAATGGAACATGCTCAAAGAGGGCATATGGGTATGGAATAATAAGTAATTTAATCACCTGAGGTCTTAATCCTTATTTTAATGGAACATGCTCAAAGAGCCGCTTCAATGGATGAGTTCAACAAGTTAGTAGAAGGACGCGTCTTAATCCTTATTTTAATGGAACATGCTCAAAGAGTGAGTATATACTCACATATGATACTGTACGCTCACGTCTTAATCCTTATTTTAATGGAACATGCTCAAAGAGTTTATTCTATTGATGTTTAACGTGTGATAGTTCTTAGGTCTTAATCCTTATTTTAATGGAACATGCTCAAAGAGTAAAAAGTATCGCGGTTATATTCATGAGATTGAAGTAAGTCTTAATCCTTATTTTAATGGAACATGCTCAAAGAGAGCATTTTTTGTAAGACCTTATGTTTTAATTTGTTATGTCGTAAAATTTACATTAATTAACGTGTTCGTACTAATAAAATGTACCTGTTTTATGCAGAAGATAGTGCAAAGGTAACGGATCTTTCTGACCAAGGAAAGGCGAGAAGCGATAATTTTATATCATCGTGCTTCGTCAAGATGAAACCTTTTGGCGTTCAATAATTCCGAGCTATATCATTGTTTTTCCTATTCATCATGATTTGGAGAGAGGGTCTTGGTTTTATATAATCCTTGTTTTAATGGAACATGCCAAAGAGTAGAGGTAGACGACTTTGAGTACGTTAAGGCTGTACAGTCTTAATCCTTTTTTTTAATGGAACATGCTCAAAGAGTAATTCTTATTGCTGCGTTTGTTACAATTATGTTGCTGTCTTAATCCTTGTTTTAGTGGAATATGCTCAGAAATCTGCTTACAACGTGTTGAACAACCTTAAGTCTTTGGTGTCTTAATCCATATTTTAATGGAACAAGCTTTGTAGAGGTTCAACATTTCAAAGAACGATGAAAGGTGAAACTACATAATGTAGAAATCGTCGACCAAGTAAAGGTTCTTGCGTGCTCGTGTCATTGCCGTATAAACCCACTGGTAGACGTAAGGCTTCTCCATTATCGGTAGCGAACGAGGAATGTCAAGAAAAACGTTGTCCCATTCACCGCCTTGCACCTTATGACAAGTTAAGGCAAAGCCAAAGACTGCACGCAAGGCGTTAAGGTAAGGGTCGTTCAGCATTTTGTCTTTAAAGATTTTCGACTTTTGATTGATGCCCTGTTCCTTCATTCTGTAATAGAAATCGATGAACAACTCCTTTTGCTGTTGCGATGAGAGGTTGGTCTGGTTGGCATAAAGAATGTCGGCAATGAGAAGTTGCGAATATTCTTTTCCTGACAAAATCTCATGATACGACACCTCAAGGAACGTCAGTCCTGCACGTTTCTCTTTTATCTGCACGCTGTCCACCTCTACCTGGTCGCCGTTCATCATGCCTGTTATGTAGTTGTTTTGGGTGACAAGTAACAAGTCGCCCTTCTGTAGCTGCGGAGAGGTAAGGCCCAAAGCAGGCCTAATGATTCGTGTAATGATGTCGCACTGCTTGTTGGAAAGACAGATGTAGGTGGAGTCGTTGTAACCGTACTGACGTATGCGGCTTATGTACATCTGCACAATTTCGGCTTGCGAGTATTTCATGTGAATGTCCTTATAGCCACGCATAGGAAATTTTGCCCATTTCCATGACTGTGGGTGCTCATACAGGCTACGCATCTTGCTTGCTGCGAGCACGATGTCGTTGCCAGCCGTTTGTCGTTTGATGCTGGATAGCGACACCTCTACAGGCGTTTCGTGAAACACGGTCTTAAAATAATCGGCGCTGAGTGCAGGTGAGAAATGTTGATGCACTGGTGGCAACTGGCAGCTGTCACCAATAAACACGAACTTGCCCTTCGAGTCGTGAGCGAGCAGGTCGTTAAGTAAGCGGCCACTGCCAAACACTGCCTGCATGGGAAGCTTCTCCTCTCGGTCAGACACCATTGACGCTTCATCAACAAAGTAGACCGTGATGCTTTCTGTTTCGAGCACCTGCAAACCGAAGTTGAGAAGCAGCTGTCCTGAACTGTCGACACCTGTCTTCTCACGTTCGTCTGCCACCTTTTCTATGTCTTGGTTGAAGTCGTCATATTTGTAAATGCAGCTGTGCACGGTGCTCGTCTTTTCTTCTGTCTTGTCGCTGAGCACCTTTGCTGCACGTCCTGTAGAAGCCAACAGTCTATAGTTAATGTCCATGTCGCAGAGCTGCTTTATCATCTCCTTGACGAGCGTTGTTTTACCTGTTCCAGCATAGCCTTTCAGGATGAAAACTTTGCCATTGCCGTTGACAAACTCAAGGAAGCGTGCCATGGCGCAGCTCTGGTCGTGGGTGAGTTTTATTGTTTGTTCTTTACTCATAATCTCTGAACGAGTTGAAATTAAACTCTACAAGTCGTCTGCCGTCTCCCTGATCTTTCACCACGCGATATGAGGTGGAGCAAACGCAGCGTATGCCACGTTCCGACAGCATGCGCACAATGCGGTATATGAGGCTCATCTCTCCCATCACATGAACGGTGACGGTGTGCGTCTCGGCTTGCTTCATGATAGCTGCTACCTGAGCCTCGGCAAGCGTCTTGATGTCGTCGGCTGTGGCGTCGGGTGCCACCTGTGGGAAAGGCATGTCTATAAGCTCGCCGAACGCCTTGGCAGCAGTAAGCTGCTCGGCTGTCCATGAAGAGCTCGGGTGGTTGGAGAGGTTGATGAAGAGGGGAGGGAGGGCCTTCTTTTGTTCCGTGGCTTTTCCTTTATCTACCAAGCTCATGAACGCATCTAACGTCTTTTGTAGGTTGCTCTCAATATTCTTGACCTTTAGCGGCTGTTTGCGCATGCCTGCATGGTTAACATCGTTGCGAAAATTTTGAAGATTTGAGAACGTCTTAACAATATTGTCTGTAAGCAATGGATCTTGTTCTACCACGGCGACCAACCGCTCATCTTCTTTTTCTTTCAAGGGTTTATAATCTCTCGGTTTTCCCATAACCCAAAACAGCTTCTTGGTGAACGCATGGTCAACAATATCGCGCTTCGACTTGTCGTCAATCTGTAGGTCATGACGTTCGCAAAAGAAAGATATTATGCCCTCTTCAAGCAGCGTTATGGCGGCTTGCAGGTTGCCGTAACGGTAACATTGGGCTGAGGCTTCAATCATGTTGGCGGCGTGGTTTGCGCTCATGTCTGCCACCGTGTCGCGCACCTTCGCAAGCAAGGGGCGGAACGGCTTGAGATATTGGTCCCCCACCTTATCTATACAGCAACTCACGTCGGCGGCTGGCTTGCCGCCGATTAGCGCCATGCCGCGGCAAAAGCGCATGTCTTCAGTAAAGGTGTTGAGAGCGGCTATTAGCTTTTTCATGTTTTGCGCAGCCTCGTCCTTGCCGCATGTCTCCTTAAGGATAGGGGTCAACTGCTGCGTGCCGCAGATGCCGATAAGCGTGGAGTCGCCGTGTCGCAGATAGTCTGCCGATGCCGCAGTCCAGTCTTGCAGCGTAGAGAACGCGGTGATGTCTATTATCGGGGCTATGCCGTCCTTGCTGCGCGTCTCGAAGTTGCCGTAGGTTATGCTGCAAATCTTGACTCGCTTCAGAAACTTGGCATAGTTGCCGAGCACAAGCACGAGCATGGGTAGGTAGCGGAAGCCGTGGGTGAGGTCAAAATAGACCTCATCGTCCTCTTGCAGCACACCATACACGATGTCGAAGATCTGCCATATCTCCTCTTCGTTTTTACCCATGGGTATGTCGATGCCGCTCACCTCAAAGGGCAGGTTCATGCCTTCAATCACGCTTTCCAGGCCAGCATAAGGCTCGTCTGTCTTTGTGCGCATGTTGGTCCTCATGCCGCCGGGTATGTGCCAGTTGGTTTCGCGTGCCTCCTTTGTGAGCAGCACATAGGCATGGGCATCTGCCGTCCAGTTGCCTTTCTGTGTCAGCATCTCAAGCGTGGCGTGCTGTATGAAGCGCGTTGACGATGACGTGAAGCCGTCGCGGGCATAGACACATTCGCCATAATAGCCGGTGCCGAGCACCGATATAAAAACTTTTCTTCCCATAAACAGTTTAAGCGTTTAACGATTTTACAATTTTGTCAAGCTCCACCCCGATGTCGCTCAGTTGGCGGTTGGGCACAAACAGCTTGACGTGCATCTCGCGAGCCTTCTCCTCGAGATCGGGGCGGATAACATTGTCGCGGAACGACACAATAACACTCTTCGACTTGTAGCTGCCGTATGTGTGCGACACGCTGCTGAGCTTGTAAAGGTTGTCTTGGTTGAACATGCCCGACTTACACTCCACAAACAACAGCCTGTTGCCGATGTTCACCAACACGTCGACCTCGTTCTTGTCGTAACGTTCAGACCCTACCTTTGGCTCGAAGCGCACATTGGTCCACACCTCGTAGCGTCCGTTGGCCCATCGGCTCACGGCATCGGCAACAAGAGTTTCCCACCAACGCCCCTCAAACAGCATGGCGAAAGCATCATGATAGTCGGAAGCGAACACCTCGACATCGTCATATTCTACCACCAACTCGCCACCGCTGCGTCTATAGAACAACTTGCCTTGGCTGAATGGGTTCGGCAACTGCTTGTAGGTGTTGTAGTGGTTTATCAGCACAGAGTAGGCTTTGATGTTGCGCAGCACGAAATTGCGCACCTGCATGGCACACTCTGTGCGTTCGGCATCGTAGCGGTAAATGTCGCGGCTCTTTATCTTCTGCCCCTGCAAGGCAATTATAGTCTCGGTCGTGAGCATGTGCTGCATGGGCAGACGCTGCATTGTGGCGAAGTTGGTGTAGGTGGAGATGTCTGAATAGACCACCTGTGCCTGGTGCTTCTGCGCACACATCAGCGCACCGAAAGCCATGAGCTTGGTGCCACAAGTCAGGTTGTAACAGTAGCAGGCGTCATCGCCGCAACGCTCATGCACGCTCTCACACTGCTTCATGGTGTATGCCATGTCGTCGGCCTTGGTTATAAGTCGGTGACACATGGTGCCCATCTTCGCCGCCGAGCGTTCTATCTGTTCCATTTCGCCCGTCGTCTCTTCCGTGCCGACAAGAAACACCTCGTCGGGACGAAACTCGTTGATTATGTAGAACACGGGCAGCGTCTCTTTGCTCACAAGAGCTATCTGTATGTTTTTACTCATTGCTCTTTGGTGGGGGTTAGTCGCACAATGTTATTTTCACAAATCCTAACGGCTCGCACAATCCTTCCTCCAACCGTCGTGATTTCGGAAAATCATACTTTGAATATTTTTCATTGTTGTTTAACCGAGCCTTATTGACCACCTTTTCGAAATCGTTGTCGGACAGACGTTTGAGCCATGCTCCTGTCATGAAGCGCCAACCGGCACCGTGACCCATGCGCATGATAGCCGAGCGTGTGCCTTTACAAGCGTTTACGATGTTCAGCAAATCTTTTAACTTAGCAATGTATTTATTTACCTTTTTTTTCGATGGAATATCAACACTCTTGCTTTCCCAAATCTTTATCTCGTCGGCAAGCAGTTTCCTTGTGTGGTTGTTGATGACATCGAGCAATGCTTCTACAGAACACAAGGTTTTAGGTGTGGCAGGCATATCGTTAGGTCGAAGATCAGGTTGTTTTAAAAACAAAGAAAAGTCGACCTTGGCACCAGGGAGCAACACTTCTGTAGCCATTTGTTTGCTTGTGTCCCAGAAGCTTTTTTCTTTGCGTTCGTTTATGTTCACCATATTGCAGACGGCTGTGCGACAGCCCGTTACGAAGGCGTCGCTGACGCGCACATATCGAAACACATCGTTGTTTGGGTTTTTGCCAAAGACCTTAGCCTCTAATGTATTGGGGGTAATGTAGCCTTTGTTCTTTACATTTTCAAAAAAATCTGTTTCGTTCATCGCTTGCGCAATGCTGGAAAGCACGGCTGTGCGTATGGCTCCCTTTATGGAGCTGCCAGGAATATAGGGGCGGTCAAATCCGTCGCGGATAAACTCCTTTATCTGCTGTGCTGGGCGCGACATTTTCATGTCTATGGTGTGCAACGAATAGTCGGTTATTGTTGCTTTGGGGGCATACAGCTTCACGATGTCTTCGGTGCTGCGCCCGTTCTCTATAGCCACAGTCCAAGCGTCAACGTTTTCCTCGCCTATGAGAGCGAGCACCTTGCGCGGATTGATGACATACACAACAGATTGTTCTTTGGCATCTTTGCCAAAAACAAAGTCGCTGTCTTTCTGTAACATGTCGCCCGACCCTATGTGCAGGGACGTAAGGGTCTCAAGTTTCATTTTGCTCATACCGTCTACATTTTATAAGGTAAGAAGAAAGGTTTGCCGCTGCGGAGCATGGGGTGCATGGCAGGTGCGTTCCAGTCGGGGCGTAGGTCTACGACAGTGCCGCCAAGCGGTGTCTGTGTGGGAAAGACAGATCCCTCGTCAAACATATAGACGCTGCGCTTGCGCAAGTGGCGCAAGCTCTCGATGCTGCTGCCTGCGGCAAAGCCACCGCGACGCAACAACCCATAGCGCGCGTCTTCCAGGTTGAGATTCGGCATGTCCTGACGGTCGGGGATGAAAAGCGACAGCAGCACATGTGCATCGGCGTTGGGCATGTTGCTGATCTCCACCTCCGACACTTCCACCTCAAAGTGTCCGCCACCAACATTGCGGTCGGTGCCAAGGCCCGTCTCGCCAAGCATCGTGGTAAGGGGCACCAGCTCGTCAAGTAACGGTCCTGTGGATGTGGTGAGAAAGTAGAGACCTGCCTCATGGTCAAAATAGCGCCACTCAAAGAAGAACGGCTCGGCGTCTTTCTCGGTGTCAGCATAGACGTGCACACGTTGCGTTGTTTGCGTGCGCGACATCGTGGCGCAGCGTCTGCCTGCCGGATACATGAAATCGCCGTCAATGGTGACATCGCTCTCCGACAGTTGACCGCCGTCGGCAAGCTTCGTCCACAACGACTGCTCAATGAACGTGACGCGCTTTAGGCTCTTGCGGCATTTCTCCTCGTTGGCAAAGCGCACGCGTCCGTGGGCTTTGGGCAGGAACAGCATGTCCTTGTAGAAGGGGAAGGCAGACGACACCACAAGTTGCGACATAAACTCAGCAACATCGCTGTCGCCCCGCTGTGCCTTGAGCGAGGCGAGAGCTGAGGCAAGCGTGTCAGAGTGTAGCCACGCCGACGACGTGTCGTAGCTCTCGCGCCCTGTGCCGATGTGTAGGGGCGACAGGTGGCAGAGTTTAATTATTGTATATCGTGCCATAATTAATAGGTTTTGGTTTCACCTTCGGCCTTTGTAAAGTGGAGCTCTACCTGACCGTAACCGCGAGAGCCTTGTCCGCCGAGATAGTCGTCGTGGAGCAGGGCAATGGCTCGACGCAGACTGTTTTTCAGCTCGTTCTCGTTGTCGTCATCAAACACATTGAGCACAAGCTGGATCTTAAACTGCGCCCCTGCCGGCACACGCTCAAAGGTGCGTGGGTTTGCTTTGGCTGTGATGCGGTCGATAGATACCTCGGTCTTGCTCTCGGTGAAGGGCAGGTCAGTGTTGCTGTAGTCGGGGAGCATCTTGCGCGACAGTCCGTATTTTTGCAGCTCTTCCTCTGTGTCAGCATCGGTCGCCATCTCAGCATCGCGCACGATAAGGCGTGAGGGGTGACTTTGCTTATTGTCACCAGCCACACCGAACAAGGCTCCTGCCTTTGATCTTATATTGTTGCTTGGCTTGCCGTCTGAGGTCTCGCCATTTTTCAGTTCCAACAGCGAGCGCAACTTGCCCTTAAGCGAGCTGCCTGGTATGTAAGGGATGTTGGTCAACGGGTTTCTCACCACAAACTTGTCGGGTCCACCGATATTGAGCGATGCGTTAGTTCCACCAATGTGAAGGCCTGTTTTCACAACGAGATTGCCAGTATATATTATTTTTTTCAAAAGCTTTGTCATAATGTTCTTTTTTTAAGCGTTAGTCATTCTTTTTCACATAGGCTCTGTGATAAGCCAGCACTGCCTCCATGAAATTGGCAAAATGGAGGAAGGTGTCTTTGTCCTTCACACATTTGGCAGACTTGTCAAACACAAGTTTGAAAAGTTGCAGACCGATGTTCTCTTTGTCTCGTCCCACAGCGTATGCCACCTTTGGACGCAGGAGGTAGAACGAAGATTTTTCTTTTGCAAACTCTCCCATCTGTATGCGCTTTATCTCTCCATAGACGCTGCGTATCTTCGAACTGGTAAGCTTATTGTCTGCCATCGCTTTTCCTATAAACTCAGCATAGTCAGGCAGGGCTTCATCGGCACCATTCTCTATCCATGATACCAGAAAATTATTTTTGGCAAAAATTTTAGCAGCCTCTTCTTTGGCATCAATCTTTGGCTTGTTGCCGTTCTTGTTTTGGTTGCCGTTCCCCCTTTGTCCGTATCCGTTTGAATTGTTGTTATAAGGCATAGTTTTATTGTTTTTATAAGTTAGTTCTTGTTTCTATTTCCGCCCATCTGCAGGCCAAGGCCCACAGCTCAAGAGGATGGTAGGTGGTCTGGATGTCTTGCTTTTGTAGCTTGCCGCTGTTGTTGCACATGTCGGCGAGACAACAGTCGACCAGCTGCTTGGCTGCTGTGCAGCGTTGCTTCATGCGACTAAGGTCGTAGGTCAGCATCCAATATTCCTTCACGTTGGTCACACGATGGTTCTTTATCTGCGCGTTGGAGGCGTGTTGCAGCACCTTCGATATGAACGACTTCGGCACGCCCTGTCCCAACGCTTCCACAATGGCGTCCTTAAGGTCGTGCACAGCGGGATATTCGTGTTTCCAGTGAAGCGCCATCGACAGCAGCGAGACAGCGTCTTTTGACGTGTTACCGCAGACGTGTCCCTTGGCTCTGCTCTCCTCGTCGGCACTAAGGGCGGCGGCCTTCATGAGCGGGAACTTCGGCGGCACGATAGCGATGCCGCCCGATATTGAGAATGCCGGGTTGTGACACCCATAACGCTTGAAATCGGCCTGTATCTGTTCTGCCATCTCTATGGTCTTGTCCCATCGTCCCACGATAAAGAGGTCATCGCCACCGCTGTAGAGGATGAATGTCTGTGCGGGAGCAAGCTCGCCCCACAGCGTGTTGATGTAGCCCGAGAAGAAGATGTCGAACGCGCGGCTCAGAGCAGCATAGTGTGACAGCGTGGCGCGGCGTGCGTCGAGGCCGCCCTGAAAAATCAGTCCGAGGTTGTCGACATCCATGCGCAGCACCCCGAGACGGTTCAGCTGTTCGCCGTCACACATCTTTTCAAATGTTGCCATGTGTTTTGTGGCTTGCTCGTTGCCGCCATAGAAATTGAGCGTCTGGGTGTTGTGGCAGCCGTCGGGGGAAATGAAACAGCAGTCGCCGTCCTGACCGTTGTAGGTGCAGATGGTCACCTGTGCCTCATATCTGTCAAGGGCCTCCTTGTGGCTTGACAGGTCTTTGCGGCTCACAAAATAATAGTGAAGACCGAGGTTGAGCGGCTCCACATGGGTGTAGCCTTTGAGAACATCGAGCTCTTGGTCTGCCATCACAACGGCATCGGTCTGGCGTAACGTCTCGCCCAACTTTATCTGTTGGCGCGTCACATCCTTCATCACCATGTTGGCGTTGCTGTCTAAGGCAAACTTCTTCTCGCCCGTCAGGAACAGCTCGCCCGTCACGGCATCAATGGCCGACGGGTCGGTGAGCGTGTCGGGAGCGAAGAAGCGGTCATAGTCACGGCTTATGACATCGCACCATTTGGTTTGCTTGCGTTTGTCGCGCTTCACAAACAGGCGGGCCCATACCTCGCTAAGCATGGGCTGACGGTGCAGGAGCGTGTCGGCGGCAAATGCATGCTTGTCGATGGCGACATAGAGCGAGGTGCCGTGGGCATCGAGCATGTGGCGTTCTATCTCTGCCACGGCTTTGTCGAGAGTTGTTGCCACAAAGGGCGTGTTGGGTGCCAGCATGTAAAAGCCGCCGCCCGAATTGTATATGACGTTAGCATCTAACAGGCGTAACGACCGGGCGATGTGTCGCACCACGACATCAGAAAGCAGCCTGATGTAGAACGAGCGCCCCTTGAGGTTCTTGCCGGCATACTTGGAGACAATCTGGTAGATGTAGGGCTGTATGCCGCTGAAGTCGGCTCCGATGAGCAGGAATGGTTCTTTCGTGTCGCCCCCAGCCGTGCGCACATCATATAGACACACGGCAATGGCTGCCGCTGTGCGCACTTGGTCGTAAAGGCTCACGTCATCCATGTCTGTTGCCATGCAAGGCACCGATGAGGCATAGACCTGCAAGAGGTTGAGTAGGGTCTCCGAGAACGAGCGCAGGTCGTGTGTGGTTATCTTGTTGAAGTCGGCCTCAAAGGCGTTGAGCAACCGCTGGCGTTCGGCAGGGCCGTCGCTGGCGGTGTATGTGGGAAACAGGCTCTCGTCAAGTTGCATCTTGCACAACTTGCTGTGCAGATGCGACTCGTTACCGTTGCTCCTCACCGATGCCATGATAGGCACAAGCTGCACGTCACGACGATAGCCGGTTGCCGTGCCAAAAGCGTCAACGCCCTGCGACAGGCGCTCGCCGTCGTTGACGCACGCCGCCAACAGGTTTTCCCTGACAGTTTCTTGCGACGGGTTTGTCGCCGCGCCTGTCAGCACCTCCCACTCCTCGTCTGAGGCGAAGAACGCACCGAGTTGTCCCATGTGGCTCTCTGCAAACCGTGCGGCATAGGTGCCGTTGCCCATGCTCATCGTGCGGCTCTCGCCTTTCAGATAGAAAAGCAGCTTGCCCACGCCCCGCAACAAGGAGGCGAGATAGACCGTTTCTCTTTTTATATCCATAAGCTTTATGATTTTTTTGTCCTGCATATTGTGCCGAAACCTTGGCTCACACTCTTGCCTAAGCCTATATAATCGGGCAGCGACACGTTGGTCTTGAACACGAGGTCGAAGCCTTGCAGCTTCACGTTCTTGTAGCGGTAGGTTTTGGTGCCCAACACTTGCGAGATCTTCACCACGACGGTCGACTCGAAATGTATGCCGAGACTCTTGGCAAACGACAGAATGTTGCCCGTCAGGCATCGCTCAAGCAGGGCATACTGTTCGGCGAGGCTGTCCATGACAACATAACGCTGATAGTTTTCCTGGTTCAGGGGCAGATATTTTCTTATCGTGTAGGTGAACATGTCTTGCCAGATCTGCGTGACCACATTGCGGGGCGACACCCTCTCCACGACAAACGTCTCGCTCCTGTCACCAATCTGCAATGGTGACGTGTTGTTGGCGAAAAACTCGCCCACGTCGTCGGCACCCTCGCCAAGGCACACCAATGCTGCCTTGCCGCCTATGCGCTTATATTGCACAAGCGGATAGCTGTAACGCAGTTTGTCGCCTTGATGGTTGTGGAACAAGACATGCTCTTGCCCCACGGTGCTTATGACGGCACCGCGAAACAACGACAGGTCATGTGCTGGCAGGTCGTTGGCAAAGGTTACAACCAATATTCTGTTTCTCTTGCCATTCATTATGTCTTGGTTTTTTATTCAAGTTTTAAGATTTATTTAAGTCTTTAAGGTTTATTCAAATTTCTGAAATTTAGATAACAAGCCGTTTGGGCATAGGCTATGTGTGTTACAAGATTTTTGCCACAACAGCTTTGTCTTCACTCAAAAAAAATCGGTTATAGACATGGCAAAAATACAAATTAATTCTGAAACCATGCTCTTTTTGAAGATTTTTTTATTTGGAAAGCCTGTTTTTTTATTAAGGCATTATCATGAAATATCGGTATGATATCGACAAAAAAGACAAAAGAAAACGCCGCATAGCCCTCTTGTTAGAGATGCTATGCGGCGATAGGGTGTTTAGCTTTTTTGCTTTCTTACAGACGCTCGCAGAACTCTATCTTCTCGCGGTTGGGTCCTTCAATGGTGAAAAACTTGACGCCGTTCTCCCAGAAGGGAAGGCCGTGAACCTCGGTGTCGAGCATTTCCAGTTGGGCACGCTGCGCCACCTTGAACAGCTCGTCAATGTTCTTTACATCGATGGCGATGTGGTCAATGGCGCCATAGACCATGGCGGCTTGACGGTTCTGGTAAGTTTCAATGATGAGGTTGTGAAGCTGCAAAAACGCCACTTCCTCGTCACCGTTTTGTGTGCGTAAGGCAATGGTGAAGCCCAGCGTGAGATAGAAGTCGATGGTTGCCTCAATGTTGTTGGTGGGTATGCCGATGTGTTGCACGCCCGTTGTGAAATCTTTTATGTTCATAATGCTTCGTTTTTTGAAATGTTCTATAAATTTATAATTTGTGCTCCTATCTGGAAGAAAGCCTTGTCTGATTGCGGGTTCCACATGCCCATGACATGCACGGGCAAGGTGTAGGAACCGATCCTCAGGTCGCGGCTAACCTTCAGTTGGGTGTGGACGATGCCTGGCGTCGTGCCGTAGAAGTGATGGTCGTCGCCAGCCCTGTTTAGGGCGAAGGCTCCACCCACGCCAGCATCCACCTGCCATCCGTCTTTCTTGTAAACGGGATATTCGGCATAAACAAACGTAGAATATTTCTGTGCGGTGTTGTCGGCCGAACGGTCGCGGCCGAACATGATGGTGGACCAGCTGAGAAGCAACGGAAACTGTGGCTGCTGGAAACGGTAGTCGAGGGTGCAGTTGAGAAAGCGTCCTGTCTCGTGGGCCGAATAGTTGAAATATTGGCGGTTGTTGTATGTTGCGCCGGGGGAGAAATTGTAGGTGTCCCACGCGCTGAACTTAAACCCTGCACCCTGAATGCTCAGATAGTGGTTAAACTCTTTGTAGGTGCCTTGGGTGTTGGTGCCGCCCCAAAGACCGAGCGTCATGTGCCCTTTGGCAAACGTGTAGTTGAGGTCGGTTTCCACCACGCAGCCGTCTGCCACCTCTATGCCTCGCCACAGGTGGTTGTTGTTCAGTTCGACAGAGAGATGTATCTGTGCCGCGGCAGTCAGGGTCGCTGCCGATGCTATAATGAATGAGAAGAGTCGTTTCATCTTGATGAAAGAAGAGATTAATGAAAAGTGATGTTTGAAAAAGAGCTTGATAAAAATGTGATGTCGTTGACATTGGTGTCAGGAGGACAACAGCGTGAGGGCTGCCCTCCTGAACCAATGCGTCAATCCAAAATTAAATCATCTAAAGTTACCTTCTATTTATAACACAAAAAACCTTATTCTTACTTTTCTTATTCAATTCTTATTCTAATAATTTTATTGTCTTAATATCTTTTTCTTAGGTCGTTTTGGTCAATGCCCAATAGGGTAGGGCCGAATGACCGATGGGTTAGGAACGTCTGGTTGTGTCTTGTTGTTAGGGCTTCTGTTCCAAGTCGACAATAACCTTCATAGATGTCTCGCGGTGTGTGTCGATAAACTTGTAAGCGTCGTCATACTGCTCAAAGGCGAAGCGGTTGCTGATGAGCGGCTTGAGGTTGACGATGCCCTTAGACACGAAGTCGACGGCGGTCTGATAGTCTTCATGACGATACATCATTGAGCCGATGAGGCGCAGCTCATGCTCACCCAGATGGAACATGCTGAGGGCGGGGTCCTTGGCAAACACAGCCACGACAACAATGTCGCTGCCCTTCTCAATGGTCTCCATAAGAGAGCGGATAGACGATTCAACGCCTGCCACCTCGAAGCCCACCTGATAACCCTCGTCGCCAAACAGCTCTTTGGCCACCTCTTTAAGCGGACGCTGGGTGATGTTGAGCGTGTCGGCGATGCCACACTCGCGGGCCTTGGCCAGACGCAGGTCGCTGACATCGGTGATGAGCACACGCTTGGCACCACGCGCTTTGCAGAACTGTGCCACGAGGTTGCCGATGGTTCCTGCGCCGCTCACCACCACGTTCTTGCCTTTCACGTCGGTGCGGTTGCTGGCATGTGCGCCCACAGCTGCCGGCTCAATCATGGCGCCGAAGTCGAGGCTCATGCCCTCTGGCAACTTAAGCACGCGGTCATCGTCGATAACGAAATAGTCTTGTGCGCAGCCGTCGGCCTGGAATGCCTGTACGCGAAGGTGCTCGCACACGTTATACTGTCCGCGCTTGCAAGGGTTACACTTGCCGCACACCAGTTGGGGGCGTGCCGTTATGTTGTCGCCAGGCTTGCACACCGTGACCTTGCTGCCGCAAGCCACGACGACAGCCGAATATTCGTGTCCCTGAACCACGGGGTAGAAGGTTGCGGGATGGAGTCCGTGATACGAGTGTATCTCGCTGCCGCAGATGCCTATGCGCTTTATGTTGACGAGAATCTGATGCTCTTTGAGGTCTTCAGCCTTGGGGGCTGCCACTTCTTTAACCTCGATGTGCTTTGGGGCTACTAATATTGCTTGTCTCATAGTTGTAATATTTTAAAAGTATTTCTTTGTTCCGAATGTTTTCGTTCTTGATATGTTTCTGTCTTGAACTTTGCGTTTTTATTTTTGTTTTGCGCTTTCTGTTTTAAATCTTGCTCTTAAGCATCTTCAGCTCTTCCACAATCTTGTTGTAAACATTGCGGTGGAGCTTGTAGAAGCAAAGGCAGAGGGCGGTGAGCACCCAAAGCGCACCGGGAATGGTTGAGAACGTGTGGCGCATGATGGCTATCACGTCGGCGTTCTGTTGTGCACCGGCAACATAACCTGCCGAGTTGAGAGCCAAGGCAAAGAGTGCTGTGCCGAGGGCCATGCCCATCTTGTTGGCGAGCGACACGAAGGCATACTGGAAGCCGTCGTTGCGTATGCCCGTCTTCCATTCGCCATACTCGACACAATCGGGGATCACAGCATAGATGGCGGTGTTGAAGCCAGAGAAGAAGAACCAGGCGAGGGCTGAGCAGACGTAAAATTCTATCGGGGTGGTGTTGGGGCTGAAGAGGTAAAGCATGGCCATGAACACGCCGCAGAGCAACGCAAACACGGCAGCGGCGTAGCCTTTGTTGCCTGTCTTCTTGAACATCCACGGGAAGCAAGCCGCTCCTGCTATCGACGGCACGATGATGGCCATTGAATAGTAGCTGAACAGGGTGGCAGAGCCTTCTACATAAGTGAAATAGTAGAGAATGTCGGCGTTGCGTCCGTAGAGGATGAAGCCGAACAGGAACTGTCCGAGGATAGCCAACAGGTAAGGACGGTTCTTGAGCACCGACTTAAGCTGAACAGACATGGGGAGCTTCTGTCCCACAGGCACCTCTACCACCTCTTTCGTCTTGCTGAAGCAGAACAGGTGACAGGCAGCGAAGATGATGCCGTAGATTATGGCGACGGCAAGATAGCCAAACTGTGTGTTGCCCTTGCCAAGGTAGGTCACGAGCGGAACGGTGATGATGTTAAGGACGCCAATGGCAATCATGGCGCTCACCGAGCGGCTGGTGTTGAGCTGTGCGCGCTCGTCGATGTTCTGTGTCATGGCGCCGCAGAGGGTGCCATAGGGGAGGTTTACACAGGTGTAGCCGAGCACCAAGATGCAGTAGGTCACGGCCATATAGACAATCTTTGCCGTCTGGCTCCATTGGGGGTGTGCCCAGAAGGTGAGCATGAGAACGATGGCGGTAACAGGTGCTCCAAAGAGCAGCCATGGGCGGAAGCGTCCCCAGCGTGTGTGGGTCTTGTCGGTGAGCGTTCCGATAATGGGGTCGTTGACAGCGTCCCATATTCGTGAAGCGAGCATAAGAGTTGCCACAGCGCTCATGCCTATGCCGAACACGTCGGTGTAGAAAATCATGAGGAAGTTGCTGACGAACATCCAACTGAAATTGCATCCCACATCGCCCATTCCGTAGGCAATCTTACTGATGAACGGCACACGGCCTTGTTTAGAAGAGGTTTCCATTTTTTTATTTCCTTTTAGGTCTTGTTGGTTTTGTTATTTGTAACTTGTTTTTTAGGTTCAACAAGAAAACGGTCTTGCTTAAAACCGTCCTTCTGTTGTTTTCTGCTGCAAATTTAAAACATTGCCGCAAAAAGAAAAAGCAAAAAACATGTATCTTTTTTCGCAATCGTTCCCGCAATCGTTCCCTTTTTCCGCAATCGTTCCCAATGAATTTCATCTTTACAGCAAAAAAAGACTTCGAAGACTTTATTTTAAAAATAAAAGTGCTAAATTTGCAGATGTACTAACTAAAACGAAAAATCAAGAATGTCAAGATACGTCACAATAAAGGACATTGCCAATGAGCTGGGCATCTCCAAGTCGACCGTCTCACGCGCCCTGTCTGGAGACTCGCAAAACGTGAAGGAGGACACGATGAGGCTGATCACAGAGACCGCTCGTCGAATGGGCTACCACCGTAACGAGTTGGCTGTGAACTTGCGCAAACAGCACTCTCACAACATCGGCATCGTCATTCCTGAAATCGTAACGTCCTTCTACATGACCTTCATCAGCCATGCACAGACCATCTTGCGTAAGCACGGGTACAATGTGCTCATTGCCACGTCAAACGAGGACGCAGAACAGGAACGCGAGAACATCGAGATGATGGTACAATGTATGGTTGACGGCATCATTGTAAGCGTGTGTGACAAGGAGCGTAACGCCGACCTCTATCAAAGGGTGATGGCGCGTGGCATTCCATTGGTGTTCTTTGACCGCACGGTTGAGAACCTTGACGTGTCAAAGGTGCGTCTTGACGATGTGGTGATGTCTTTTTTTATGGTTGAGCGCCTCATACGCAGCGGGTGCAAGCGCATAGTCTACATCTCTGGTCCTGAGCGTATACGCAACGGCGTGGAGCGTCGGCGTGGTTATAGAGAGGCGCTTGAGAAATATAACATCGCCTATGATCCAGCGCTGGTGCTGCCGTCGGCATTGAGCGCCGATGAAGGCAGCAAGGTCATGAAACGGTTCATCGAACAAGAAACTGCTTTCGATGCCGTGTTTGGCTTTACGGAGACGGCTCTCTTAGGCGCCAAGAGCGTCATTCAGAAAAGAGGGTTGCGCATTCCTGACGATGTGCGCATCTGCTGCATGTCGGGCACCACGCTCTGCACGCTTGTTCATCCAACGATAACGGCTGTTGAGCAACCCGTGGAACAGATGGCAACGGAGACCTGTCGACTAATCATGGCTCATGTCGCTGATGACGCAAAGGCAACGGAAGATGTGGTGTTGCGTGGCGAGATTATTGATCGCGAGTCGACAGCTGGATGATTTTGCATCTAAACCACTTTTTTTCTTTAGGTCTTTCTGGATTTTTTCTAAAAGTAAAAAAGATAAAAGGTAAAAAGGTAAAAATAAAAAAGGTAGGAGACAAGCACCCTTGACGAGAGGTTTGTCTCCTACCTTTATTGTTTTTATGGCTTTATGCGCCAGCTTGTTCGCAAGCTTGTTAACAAGCTTATGCGCAAGCTGTTTCTTATTTGATCATGTCGACAGAACGCTTCAGGAAGGCATCGAGGGCGGCACCCTTCAACATGCCGTTCTGAAGCAGAGCGAGGTCGATGAGCTGATGCACAACCTTGTTGTCCTTGGCGAAGGCGCTGAGGATGTCCTTCTTCTTTGTGCGCTGCTCCTCAAGGCTCTTCTCGGTGTTCTTGACATCGTCTTTCTCCTCTTGAGAGATCTCCTCGGGCTTCTTGTCGCTCTGGCTCTGATGCAAGGCAGCAAGGCGAGCCTGCAGGCCCTTCATCTCGCTGACAACAGGCTTCAGCTCGTCAGCACAAGCGGTGTTCTCGCTCTCCACGATGCCCTTGATGAGGGCGTGGTCGCTGTTGAGCACAATGTTGTAAGCGTCGGGCATCTGTGCGTAGAAGGCCATGCCTGCTTGGTAGCGGCTCATCTCCTTCATACGACGCATATACTCGCTCTGGGTGATGATGACAGGCAGCGCCTGCTCGCCCAACGACTCAACCTGAACGTAGAACTCGGCCTTGTCCATTTTTGGCATCTGGGAGCGGAACATCTCTGACAGATTGTCACTTGTGTCCTTGTCAAGACTCTCCTCCTTCTTGTCGTCTTTTACGATGAGGTGGTCAACCACGTCGCTGTCAACGCGTGTGAAGCGGCTCTTCTCAAGCTTCTGCTCCAGCATCGATGCCATAGGCACGTCAAGCTGTCCGTCGAACAACAGCACGTTGTAGCCCTTGCCCTTGGCGCTCTCTATGAAGCTATACTGTCCCTCCTTGTCGGTGGCATACAGATAGATGAGGTTGCCTTCCTTGTCGGTCTGGTTGTCCTTGATGAGCGTCTTATACTCCTCGTAGGTGTAGTGCTTGCCATCCACGTCCTTGAAGAGGGCAAAATCTTTGGCGCGGTCGTAGAAATCGTCCTGTGACAGCATGCCGTAGTGGATGAAGAGCTTCAGGTCGTCCCATTTCTCCTCATACTCCTTGCGGTTCTCCTTGAAGATGCTGTTAAGGCGGTCTGCCACCTTCTTGGTGATGTAGGTAGAAATCTTCTTCACGTTAGCATCGCTCTGAAGATATGAGCGGCTCACGTTCAGAGGAATGTCGGGCGAGTCGATAACGCCGTGCAGCAGAGTGAGGAACTCAGGCACGATGCCCTCCACCTGATCGGTCACGAACACCTGGTTACAGTAGAGCTGAATCTTGTTGCGCTGCAGCTCGATGTTGCTCTTTATGCGTGGGAAGTAGAGTATGCCGGTGAGGTTGAACGGATAGTCGACGTTGAGGTGAATCCAGAACAGCGGCTCGTCCTGCATGGGGTAGAGCGTGCGGTAGAACGACTTGTAGTCTTCGTCCTTCAGTGTGCTCGGTGTCTTTGTCCACAGCGGCTCCACATTGTTTATAATGTTGTCCTCGTCGGTGTCTACCTGCTTGCCGTCCTTCCACTCGGTCTTCTTGCCGAAGGCCACGGGCACAGGCATAAACTTGCAATACTTGTTCAGCAACTCCTGAATCTTGATCTTGTCAAGAAATTCCTTGCAGTCGTCGTCGATGTAGAGAATGATGTCGGAACCACGATCCTCTTTCTCTGCATCGCTGATTTCAAACTCAGGACTGCCGTCACAGCTCCATTTCACGGCCTTTGCGCCGTCTTTGTAGCTGCGTGTCACGATCTCCACCTTCTTGCTCACCATGAATGAAGAGTAGAAGCCAAGACCGAAGTGGCCAATGATAGCGTTGGCGTTGTCCTTATATTTGTCGAGGAAGTCGTTCACACCTGAGAAGGCAATCTGGTTGATGTATTTGTCAATCTCCTCCTCTGTCATGCCGATGCCGCGGTCGCTGATGGTCAGCGTGCCTTTGTCGGCGTTGAGGCTCACGCGCACGGTGAGGTCGCCCAGCTCGCCTTTGAAGTCGCCGCGCTCAGCCAGCGTCTTCATCTTCTGTGTCGCGTCGACAGCGTTAGACACCATCTCGCGCAAGAAGATCTCATGGTCAGAATAGAGGAACTTTTTGATGACGGGGAATATGTTCTCGGTTGTAACCCCGATATTACCTTTCTGCATAGCTGTTATGTTTTTTGTTTTTATTTCTTAATCTGATTTCTTTTGCTTAATCTTATTTCTTTTGCTTTTAGACTTGCAAATAGTGTGCCATAAGAAAAACTTCTTTTGCTTTTCCCGTCGGCAACAGATCGCGACGACAGATGTTTTGGGGGGCTTCAAATAAGAATTTGGGCTTTACATATAAAAATTTGTTTTTTGTTTTGTTCGTTCCCGATTATTTCCTACTTTTATGTTGAAAAACATTATGGGGTGACAAAATGAATTCCATTTTGCCGCATCCTTTTAAAAACGAAAAAATATGACAAACGAAGAGAGATGGATGGAGCATTACAGTCTCCTTAAGAAATATGTGTCGGAGCATGGACATCTGCCCGACAAGAAAAAGGTGGAGAACCGCGGGCTGCTCAACTGGTGGAAATATAACAAAAAACGTGCGAAGCAAGGCCTCATGCCGCCCGATCGTTTAGCCTTGCTCAAAACGCTCAGCGACATGCGGCTGACCGTGAGCAAGGAGCATGACCTCTTTGGCGACATGTCATCGTCTCAGCATGAAAAATAATGTTAGTTTTGGGGAGATAAAGAATTAAAGAAATTTTGTCGGTTTAAGATATTTTTATATTTTTGCAAATGCGTAGAAAACGTTTTTTGTAACCGACAAGCTAATAATTGTTATGGATCTAAATCGAAAACCTCAAAAGCGATTCTTTAAAGGATGTCGCGCCTTTATAAAAACAACCCGACTGGCAGTGGCGGTGTTCGCTTCGGTCTTGCCGTGCGCTGTGGCCGCTCAGAATACCGAGACAGATGTCAACGACTCGCAGAAAGGCATGGTCAACAACGCCCTCGACGTCATCAACGGCAAGACGGCGGGCGTGAACGTCGGCACCAATGGTCTCGACCGCATGGCCATGCTCAACAGCGTGCGTGTGCGCGGCACCACATCAATTCTTGGCGGAAACGACCCGCTTGTCATCATCGATGGCGTGACCTCCGACATCGCAACCCTTTCTACCATCTATCCTGCCGACATCGAGAGCTTCGAGGTGTTGAAGAACGCAGCGGAGACATCACAGTATGGCTCGCGCGGAGCCTCGGGCGTCATCGTGCTCACCACGAAGAAAGGCACAGGAGGCGGCTTCCGTATATCCTACGAAGGCAACATCGGCTTTGAGAGCATGTACAAGCATCTTGACATGCTTAGTGCGGCAGATTATGTGGCTACCGCCAAAAGTCTCGGCGTTTATTGTAACGATGCCGGACACGATACCGATTTCTTCAAGGCCATCACGCGCACGGCTCTCGTGCAGAACCATTATCTTGCCTTCAGCGGTGGCACGCCAGAGTCAAACTATCGTGCCTCGTTCGGAATAATAGACCACAACACCATAATAAAGGACCGCAAATACGACAATTTTGTGGCAAAGCTTGATGCCACACAGAAAGCTTTCAATAACCGGCTCGTGGGCGAGTTTGGCGTGTTCGGCTCCTCCTTCCGCAATAACGATATCTACGACACACAGATGCTGTTCTATTCGGCTGCTTGTCAGAACCCTACATATCAGGTCGGACGCGACGCCAACGGCAACTGGACAAAGAACCAGACCGCCTATCGCATAAACCCGCCGATGGCGGTGTTGGAAGAGAAAAACGACCAGAAAGACCTGAACTTCAACACACACCTTCGCCTGTCGTATGACCTGTTGCCGGGGCTGAAGCTCACGGCTTTCGGCTCCTACTCTTATTCGTCAACAGAGCTGTCACAGTTTTGTCCCACCTGGGTGTGGGCGCAAGGCAACGTGTTGCGTGGTGAGGAAAAGAGGCAGGAGTGGCTCGGCAACATCGCCCTCAACTATGACAAGACCTGGGGCATACATGCGTTGAAGGCAAGCGTGGGGGCTGAATATCAGCAACAGGAGTTCACGGCTTTCCGCGCCCAAGCCAAGGGCATAACGACCAACGCTTTCGGCTACAACAACATCGGCGCGGCAGCCACACGGCCGTTCGGTGCTACCGGCAGCTCCTATGAAGACCGCCATCTGGCTTCGGTCATGGCAACGGCAACATACAGTCTGCTCGACCGCTACTCGCTCTCTGCCACCACCCGCGGTGACGGCTCGTCGATGGTGGGCGACAACAACACATGGGGCTTCTTCCCCTCGCTGTCTGCCACATGGGATGTCATGAAGGAGCCGTTCATGAAGAACCAGCGTCTGTTCTCGACGCTTAAGCTGCACATGGGCTACGGACAGTCGGGCAACCTCGGCGGCATATCGGCCTACACCTCGCAGAACACATTGCGTCCAACGGGGCTGGTCATGGCCAACAACACACCCACGGTGACGCTCGGCATGGTGCGCAACAACAACCCCGACCTTAAGTGGGAGACAAAGTCGACGTTCAACATAGGCGCCGACCTCGGCCTGTGGAACAACCGGCTGATGCTCACCGCCGAGTATTATTACTCAAAGACCACCAACATGCTCTACTCTTACGACGTGCCCGTGCCGCCCTTCGCCTTTGACAAGCTGCTTGCTAACATCGGATCGATGGAGAACAGCGGTGTGGAGCTGGGCCTGTCGGTGGCTCCTGTGCAGACACGCGACGTTGACCTCAACATCAACCTCAACGTCTCTTACCAGAAGAACAAACTGCTGTCGCTGAGCGGACGTTATAACGGCATGGACATGTCGGCGGCCAACATTACGGCCATCGGCTTGCTTGACGGCGCAGGACAGAACGGCGGCGACAACAACCATGTGCTCTATCAGATCGTCGGACAGCCGCTCGGCGTGTTCTACCTGCCCCACTGCAAGGGGCTCTATGTCGATGAAAACGGCACCAACAAATATGATATCGAGGACCTTGACGGCAACGGCACCGTCGATCTTGGCGATGGTGGCGACCGCCGCATCTGTGGTCAGGCCACGCCTAAGGTGCTGCTCGGCTCCAACTTCAGTCTGCGTTACAAAGATTTCTATCTGTCGTTGCAGATGAACGGCGCGTTCGGACACAAAATCTTCAACGGCACCGGACTGGCTTACTCTAACATGTCGAGCTTCCCCGACTATAACGTGCTTGCGTCAGCACCCAAGAAGAACATCGTTGACCAGAACATCTCCGACTATTGGCTGGAGCGTGGCGACTATCTCAACTTCGAGTATCTGACCCTTGGCTATAACATCCCCTTAAAGAGCCGTACGGTGCGCTCGCTGCGTCTCTCGTGCAGCGTTAACAACCTCGCCACCATAACGTCGTATAGCGGACTGACCCCAATCATCAACAGCAGCGTTGTCAACTCCACGCTCGGCATTGACGACAAGCGCAATTATCCGCTCTACAGAACCTATTCTGTTGGGGTGAGCATACAGTTTTGATACGAACCATCTAAAGCTTCACTTTTTGTTATGAAACATAACCTTTTAAAATATTGCAAGCATCTGTCGCTGACGCTTGCGTTTTCCGTGCCTTTGTGTCTTACCGCATGTCTCGACGAGCATCTGAAGGACCAAGTTTCGGCAGACGAGGCTTTCGACTCGGCCTCAAACCTGTATGTCAACGCCGTGGCCTCGCTCTACAATTATATAGGTTCAAGCCAGGAGGGTGAGGGCCTTCAAGGCACCTGCCGTGGCGTTTACGACTATAACACGCTGACCACCGATGAGGCTATAGTGCCTATCCGTGGCGGCAACTGGTATGATGGCGGTTTATGGCAGAACATGTACGAGCACAAATGGACGGCCACCGACACCGACCTCTACAACGTGTGGAAATATCTCTACAAGGTGATAGTGCTCTCCACAGGTTCGCTTGAGACCATCGACACCTACTCGTCGCTCCTTACCGCCGACCAGAAGAAAGCTTATGAGGCAGAGGTAAGGGCCGTGAGGGCAATGTTCTATTATTATGCGATGGATCTGTTCGGACGCATACCCATCGTCGAGTCTACAAACCAGACCACGGCATCGCTCAAACAGAGCGAGCGCTCCGACGTCATGCGTTATGTGGTAAAGGAGCTGCAAGAGGTGGCGCCGCTCCTTCCCGACGGCCATTCTAACCTGCAAGGCAACAACTATGGGCGCATGACGCAGCCTGTGGCGTGGTTCCTCCTGGCAAAGATTGCGCTCAACGCAGAGGTCTATGCCGACGACAACTGGACTGACGGCACACGTCCGTCTGGCAAAGACATAATGTTCGATGTCGATGGCAGGCAGCTCAACGCATGGGCCACATGTAAGGCCTATTGCGACAAGATAACCTCTTCAGGCTACCGTCTTGCCGACGATTATGCCTCATGCTTTGCCGTGCACAACGAGACATCGGTAGAAAACATCTTCACCATCCCCATGGACAAGACGCTTTTTAGCAACGAGTTCCATTATCTCTTCCGCTCACGCCATTATGCCCACGGCGGTGCCTATGGCGGCGCGTCAGAGAACGGTCCCTGCGCCACCGTCTATGCGGTCAGAGCCAACGGCTACGGCACAGCTGAGGTCGACACCCGTTTCGCGCTCAACTATTATTCAGGAAAGGTGGAGGTCGACGGCAAGCCTGTGATGCTCGACAATGGCGAGCAACTTGAATACATGCCGTTGGCCGTTGAGATAAACCTCACGGCAAGCAAGTATATCCAGACAGCAGGGGCGAGAATGAAGAAATATGAGGTCGACCGCACGGCATACTCCGACGGCCGCATGCCCGACAACGACATTGTGCTTTTCCGTTATGCTGATGTGCTTCTCATGCGTGCAGAGGCAGAGGTGCGCAACGGCGGCGACGGCTATGCCGACATGAATGCCGTTCGCGCAAGGGTGGGCATGGCTCCGCGTCCTGCCACCCTCGACAACATCCTCACCGAGCGTCTGCTTGAACTGGCGTGGGAGGGCTGGCGCCGTCAGGACCTTATCCGTTTTGGGCGCTTCTGCCAGGCTTACGATCTGCGCACGCCTGTGGCAAACGAGTCGAACGGTTTCACTACCGTTTTCCCGATACCGCAGAAATGTATCGACCTGAACGCAAGCCTCACCCAAAACTTTGGGTATAAGGAATAGGGTCTTCGCGAAGATCGAAATCTACATCGCGCTTCGCGCTCGTGGTATTGTTCAATAACTTATTGTTTCACCAGCTCCAGCTTCATAGGTATCTTCACCCACTTGCGGTTGACGGCAATTTTCAGTCGGCTGCCGCCGGTTTGGGTGAGGGTATATTTACCCTTGCCGTCATAGGTGAGCGTGGCGGTGAGGTCTTCGCTGCCATAGTCGTTGGTGATGTTCAGCTTTGCCGTTTTTTTGTTCACCACCTTGGCGTCGGTAATGAACCATTCGCGCATGTCGCGTTTCGCTCCAAAATAGCCCGGCATCTCGCCGAAGAGCGGTTGCGTTTCCGACACGACGTTCTTTTCAACGAAATTAATTTTCAGGAAAACCTGATATTCGCTGTTGTATAAGTAACCTGTGAAAACGTTTGCCTCTTTTTGGGCCATGGCGGCGATACACGAAATCAGCAACGCCATGATTAACAATGCTTTTTTCATAATGAACGATTTTTGTTCGCAAATGTAATGAATTAAGTCAAGAAAGCGCTGTTTTTTAGGAAAATAATCGCAAAAAAATTGTGTTTTTATTATTTTAATTGTATTTTTGTGCCGTTATTTGACAAAACTTATGAAACGCTTAAGACCAGATTACATATTCGAGTCGAGCTGGGAAGTGTGCAATAAAGTGGGTGGAATATACACCGTCTTGGCATCACGTGCACAGACTCTTCAGGAAACAATGCCCGACCGTATTATTTTTATAGGCCCGGATTGTTGGGGCTCAAAGTGCAGTCCTTATTTTATAGAAGACACCTCGCTGTTTGCCGACTGGAAGAAGAAGGCAGCCGAAGAGGGTCTCAACGTGAAGACAGGACGATGGGATGTGCCAGGCCGTCCCGTTGCTATATTGGTAGATTTCTCTGTCTTTTATTCTAAGAAGAACGACATCTATGCCCGCTTGTGGGAGAAATATGGTGTCGACAGCCTCCACGCCTATGGCGATTACGACGAGGCGTCAATGTTCTCTTACGCTGCTGCACGCGTAACAGAGAGCTATTACCGTTTTTATCTGTCCACCGACGATAACGTCATCTATCACGGCAACGAGTGGATGACAGGTCTCGGCATCCTCTACATCAACGACCGTCTGCCGCAGGTCGCCACGATGTTCACAACCCATGCCACAAGCATCGGCCGAAGCATCGCAGGCAACAACAAGCCGCTCTACGAATATTTCACCGGCTACAACGGCGACCAGATGGCGCAGGAGCTTAACATGCAGAGCAAGCAGTCGATAGAGAAGCAGACAGCCAAGTATGTCGACTGCTTCACCACCGTGAGCGACATCACAGCCCGCGAGTGTGCTCAGCTGCTCGACAAACCCGTAGACGTGGTGCTGCCCAATGGTTTCGACAACTCGTTTGTGCCAGCCAAGCGCGAGTTTGACAAGAAGCGCAAGGAAGCACGCAAGCTGATCTTCCGCATGGCCAACGCCCTGACAGGCGACACCTTCGAGGATGACGACACCATGATCGTGTCGACAAGCGGACGTTACGAGATGCGCAACAAGGGCATCGACGTGTTCGTGGAGAGTATCAACCGTCTGCGCTTCAACCATGACCTTAAGAAGAAGGTCATCGCCCTCATCGAGGTGCCGGCATGGATGAAGGAAGCACGCACCGACCTTGTGGAGCGTCTGCAGAGCAAGACCAAGGTGTTCGACACACCGCTGCCCAACCCCGTGGCCACACACCGTCTGCACGAAGAAGGCAGTGACCGTGTGCTCGGCATGATGAACTGGCTCGGCATGCGCAACGACAAGTACGACCGCGTGAAGCTCATCTTTGTGCCTTGCTACCTCACCGGCGACGACGGCGTGCTGAACAAGAGCTATTATGACCTCATTCTCGGCAACGACCTCTGCGTCTATCCTTCTTATTATGAGCCGTGGGGTTACACACCGCTTGAGGCTGTTGCCTTCAAGGTGCCGTGCATCACCACCGACCTTGCAGGCTTCGGCCTGTGGGCCAACACCGTGCTTGGTCACGACGGAACGGTGGAGGAGGGCGTTCAGGTCATCCACCGCACCGACACCAATTATAATGAGGTGGCCGACGACATCTGCAACACCATCGTGCGCTATTCCACCTTCGATGCCAAGCAGACAGCCGCCTCACGCAAGGCTGCCGAGGCCATATCGAAGAAGGCGTTGTGGAGCCATTTCATAAAATATTATTATGAGGCTTACGACATCGCTTTGTGCAAAGCCATAGAGAGAAAAAAGAATATGTGATGGAATACAACTTCTAAAGTTTTTTACTATTCACAAAGTATAATATCCAAAATTCCAAATATGAAAATTAAAGCCGATTATTCTAACGCTCCTCAGTGGAAGGAGGTTAGTATCAAGTCGACACTTCCCGAACAGCTGAAGTGTCTTGACGAGATTGCTCACAACATGTGGTGGGCATGGAACTATGAAGCCCGCGACATGTGGGAGAGTCTGGACGCAAAACTCTACGAAGAGGTAGGACGCAACCCCGTGTTGCTCCTTGAGCGTCTGAGCTACGAGCGCAAGGAAGCTATCGTTAAGGACAAGACCATCATGAAGCGCGTAAAGGACGTTTACAAGATGTTCCGCGCCTACATGGACGTTAAGCCCAACAAGAAGCGTGCTTCTGTTGCCTACTTCTGCATGGAGTATGGAATCAACCAGGTGCTGAAGATCTATTCTGGCGGTCTCGGCATGCTCGCCGGCGACTATGTAAAGGAGGCTTCTGACAGCAACGTCGACATGTGTGCCATCGGCTTCCTCTATCGCTACGGCTACTTCAAGCAGTCGCTCAGCATGGACGGACAGCAGATTGCCAACTATGACGCACAAAACTTCAACTCGCTGCCCATTGAGCGCGTGCTCGATGAGAACGGCAACCCCGTTGTTGTGGATGTGCCTTACATGAACTATCAGGTTCATGCTTACGTTTGGCAGGTTAACGTTGGTCGTGTTAAGCTCTACCTGCTCGACACCGACAACGATATGAACTCTGAGTTTGACCGCCCCATCACCCACTCTCTCTATGGTGGCGACAGGGAGAACCGTCTGAAGCAGGAGATCCTGCTCGGTATCGGCGGCATGCTCATGCTCAAGAAGCTGGGCATCAAGAAAGACATCTACCATTGCAACGAGGGTCACGCTGCCCTCTGCAACCTTGAGCGTCTGTGCGACTACGTTAAGAGCGGCCTCACCTTCAACCAGGCCATGGAGCTGGTACGCGCCTCTTCTCTTTACACCGTCCACACTCCCGTTCCCGCCGGTCACGACTACTTCGACGAGGCTCTCTTCGGCAAGTATATGGGTGGCTATCCTCAAATGTTGGGCATCTCTTGGGACGAGTTCATCGGCATGGGCCGTCAGAACCCCGATGACCACAGCGAGCGCTTCTGCATGTCAACCTTCGCTTGCAACACCTGCCAGGAGGTTAACGGCGTGAGCAAGCTCCACGGCTGGGTAAGCCAGCAGATGTTCTCACCCATCTGGAAGGGCTACTATCCTGAGGAGAACCACGTTGGCTACGTTACCAACGGTGTTCACTTCCCCACATGGACAGCTACCGAGTGGCGCAAGCTCTATGCTAAATATTTCGACGAGACCTTCATGAGCGACCAGAGCAACGAGAGCATCTGGCATGCCATCTACAATGTGCCCGACGAGGAGATCTGGGAGACCCGCATGACGCTCAAGAAGAAGCTCACAAGCTACATCCGCGAGAAGTTCACACAGACATGGCTCAAGAACCAGGGCGATCCCTCACGCGTGGTGTCTCTGCTCGAGCGCATCAACCCCAACGCGATGATGATCGGCTTCTGCCGTCGTTTCGCCACCTACAAGCGTGCTCACCTGCTCTTCACCGACCTTGACCGTCTGGCCAAGATCGTGAACAACCCTGAGCGTCCCGTTCAGTTCCTCTTCTCTGGTAAGGCTCACCCCGCCGATGGCGCAGGTCAGGGTCTGATCAAGAAGATCTTCGAGATCAGCCAGCGTCCTGAGTTCCTCGGCAAGATCATCTTCCTTGAGGACTATGACATGCAGCTCGCCCGTCGCCTCGTTTCTGGCGTCGACATCTGGATGAACACACCTACACGTCCTCTTGAGGCTTCAGGTACATCTGGTGAGAAGGCAGAGATGAACGGTGTCGTAAACCTCTCCGTGCTCGACGGATGGTGGGTTGAGGGTTATCGTGAGGGTGCCGGCTGGGCTCTTCCCGAGAAGCGTACCTACCAGAACCAGGGCTATCAGGATCAGCTCGACGCTGCTACCATCTACTCGCTGCTTGAGAACGACATCATTCCTCTCTACTATGACCGCAACAAGAAGGGTTACAGCGAAGGCTGGGTGAAGACCATCAAGAACTCTATCGCCACTATCGCTCCTCACTACACCATGAAGCGTCAGCTCGACGACTACTATGACAAGTTCTACACCAAGGAGGCAGCCCGTTACCACAAGCTCCAGGCCAACGACAACCGTCTGGCTAAGGACATCGCTCAGTGGAAGGAAACTGTGGCAGAGCGTTGGGATGCCATCCATGTAGTGTCTAAGGACGACTCTGTGCTCTATGGTGCCGAGACAGGCAAGAAGTACACCATGCGTTATGTCATCGACGAGGCTGGCCTTAACGATGCTATAGGTCTCGAGCTGGTGTCTATCACCAAGGACGAGAACGGCAACGACCGCATCTTCAACGTGCGTCCGTTCAAGGTTGTGGCTCAGAATGGTAACCAGTACACCTTCGAGGCTACCTTCGAACCCGACGTTGCCGGCTCATTCAAGAGCTGCGTGCGCATGTTCCCGAAGAACGAGAACCTGCCTCACCGTCAGGATTTCTGCTATGTAAAGTGGCTTGACTAATACCTACCTCACCGGCGAACATTGATCTTCGCTGACCAGAGGAACCATATAAGGCATTGATTTCGTGTTATTAGCGAGATCAATGCCTTTTTTTGTAAAATATTGATTTTTCGAAAAGATTAAATTTACATCGCGCTTCGCGCTCGTTGTTTTTTGAACATTAATATTTCGCGCTACGCGCTCGTTATTTTTTTTGAACATTAATTAACGTGAGTTCGACGAAATATAAGTGTCTGAAAATTTGGTGATTAGCGAAAATT